>SDBS01003041.1_pt1 | contig 16489 bp, 25 predicted proteins | sample 2277091 | NCBI WGS metagenome assembly SDBS01 (sample SAMN10404972, study PRJNA504765) | marine sediment metagenome | isolation source: marine sediment core GS10_PC15, 163 cmbsf | place: Arctic Ocean: Southern Knipovich Ridge | collected 2010 | reverse complement strand
GTGGCAAGTTTGTTTGCCATTGTATGAATGGTTACACCTTCTTCTTCTCCCCAAGCCTCTAAGAATTTTTGTGCTTCGTTAATTTCCATTCGGTTTCCGTTCTTATCTCTCATGACAAGAATTGGAAGTAAATATAGAGAATCACTTTGATACATTGCTCCGTATTTTCTAAGTAGGTTTTCTCTTAACCAGTTTCGACTTGAATTACTCATTTTTCTGTTCAAGTGACCACCTAACATGCTACCATCTCTTTGTTTGATACCAAAGGCTTGCTCTCTGGTCAGTTCATGATTGTTTATTTTTCTTTGAAGTTCTCTTGTAATCCTTTGTTTTGCATCTTCGAATTCTGAAATCATTTGTCCATTCTTATCTTCTGTATCTCTTAACAACAAGTCCTCAGAATAGTTTCTACCTTCAATGTCATACCCTACAAGAAGGTATTCTGTAATTGTATGTCGTTTCTCTATGTCAATTTTCTCTTTACCTTCTTGCATCTCTGCAATGATTTTATCGATGGATTTTAGAGCCATTATAGATGATCCCTCACATCATCTTTTTGCAGTCTTTCAATTGCACCTGCTTGAGTACAAAGACCTATGACTTCTTTTCTTGCAAGTTCAATTAGTTCATGCCAATGTTTGTTCTCGCTAGTAATCTCATGGAATACTGAATTGAACATGTGTGAAGGGTTTCCAATCTTTGCTGGTTTTGTTTCATATCTTGTAGTTTTTTCTAAATTCTTTTTCTCGTCAGGCTTTAGTTTTCTAACTTTTCTTGTTTCTTCTTGCTCAATTGCTTTGAGGAATATTTCAAGTCCTGCTGGTTTTTCGGTTTTTACCATAGTCTGTTGCTCAGAAGTTACTCTAGCAATCTTGCCAGCATACTCCAAGTAGACTTTGATTTGTTTACCAATCATGGTTAGTTCTTCTGAAAGAACTGTACCATCAGCAATGTTGTGTTGTTTGTAGAGATTCTTATCAGTCATTTGTTCTCTACCTCCACTTCCTCTTTCTGTTCTTCAGTTTGTTCCTCTTCTTCTTCTGTCTCATTTTCGTTTTCAGATTCAGATTCACTTTCTGTTTCTGCTTCTGCTTTTTGTTTTTTCTTTGACTTCTTTTTTAATACATAGCCATATTTCTCCAAGACCTCTAAGATGATGTCTTGAGTCATCTCATCGAATTGATAATTTGGCATTTCTTCTACAAGTTTGTCAACTTCTTCCTGAGTCAATGGTTTGCCTTCTCCTTCAAGAACTTCTCTAATTCGTTCATCTGATAGTGAACAAAATGCTCCTATGTTTTCCCAAACGAAGTTCCAGTCCTCTTGCGTAAGTCCTAACTGTTCTCCAATACGCCTTTGTGCGTTTTTCAGGCGTTCTCTCCAAGAAAGACTCAATTTTGAATACCTCTCTCGTAATTCCAATATCTAACTTGTAATGAATCAACATCGCAGTTTGGACATTGATTTTTAGACAAGTCTGTTCCATGTGAACATGTACTACTAAAACCAACTTCACGATGAATTAAACATTCATCTCGTGAGTAAGTACATTCACAGAATAATTCTTGAGAACTCAAGAGGTACTTACCTCCTGTGATGCTAGTTCTTTTTTTCTCTCTTCCCATTTTCTATCGCTTTCTTCTTGTCGCTTTTCTTCTGCTTCTTTTTCAACAAGTCTTTGTGCATAAGATTCTAGATTGTCTGCTTCATTTGCATGTTTAAGACAATCACGATGTACGAATGTGTGCTTATGAATTTCTTGGTAGACATCATTCCATGATTCAATTGCTTTTTTACAAAATGAGCAATCTCCTACAGGTTTGTCTGTTCCTACAAAACTATCATAGTTTATCGGATAGTCCCAATGGTACACTTGATCACCGAATCTGCTATGACCACTGATTTTTAGGTAGTACCAGATCATATCTGCCCTTTCAAATGGGTTGTCTCTAGTGTCTCTTTCTTGAGTGTTGTCAAAATATTGTTTAACATTTTCAAGATCGTTTACGGTGAGTTTTCCTCTTGCATTCTCTTTTGAGAAAAATATGTATGCATCAGAAAGTTCTTGTGGGCAATCAGGAATTTTATTTTCTACCTCTGTGAAACCAAAGGTTTCCTGAATCTTTTTGATTGTATCTTCATGGTTTGAGATCACTTGTTCAATCTTGCTAATTGTTCCAGAATAGAACATGTTTCTAAGTGCGTTGTTTCTGTCAGTGTTTGCTTTTGTACCAACAATATCAGCAGTGGTACATTTGTTTGTAATACCAAAGTCAATTTCTTTTACAAATGCTTTGTGTCCTGCATATTTCTTAAAGCCAAGATGTTTTTGTACAAGTGCTCTTGCTTTATCAGCAGAGCCGAATGCTTTGAGAGTTTTGTCACAGGTTTCGCAAAATGCGTGTTGTTTTAGGAGAAAAAGTTCCTTACCAATATCTTTTAGTTTCAATTCCTTTTTCAAATCTTCAGGAGTTGAAATGAAGAGATAGTTACCCCAATTTTGGTTATTGTTGTAGTAACCAGTCAAAGGGACTTACCTCCTAGAGTTACAAAACTAAGTAGTGTTGCTAATTTAACACTAACTTTTTGGTTGCCAGTTTTCTTGTCAAAGATAGTGACAACAATTTCGTTATCATTTCCTTCGTTGTCTAGTTTTGTTCCAGTTACAACTGCTTCAACAAAATCAGAACCTTCATGCCAATCTGGATTTAGGTTTTGTACTGACCTTACAAAGTCTTTGAGTTGTTCACTGTTTTCTATTCTAGTCAATTATGACTACCTCCGATTGGTTTGGTGAAACCGAAATTGTTTTCGATACCGTTGAAGTGATCAACGATTAACATTTCTGCTTCATGTCTGAAATTTTTCTGTGGTCTTACAACTACAGGTCTGTCAGATGCAGACTTTGTGCCAAAAAAACTTGAGGCTTGAATTTGTTCTGAATCGAGTTTAACAACTGAAAAGTGTTCATCTTGATTCATGCCGGAATCTCTTACAAGTAGGTCTCCTATTGTGAGAGTTTCCAAGTTGGAATTATTATTGTGGTTCATAGAATAGTAGTCGTAGTCGTGGTTAATATACCTGTCGTATCAGGCAGACACGTACATTTTTGATTGTTGTAAAAATGCACAAACAACAGGGTATATAGTGCGAACTCGTGCCATTAGTCATGACCCACAAAATAATAACCCTTGATTCGTTCACAGCAGATACCAAAGAGATGCGACTAGAACGATTAAAGGCACAAAGGGAAATTTTTGAATCTCAAAGACCTGAGAGAATTGCTAATTTGATAAAGTCTGCAAAGGCTCAAACTGAGACCCCTCTATTCAAGAAAGAGACCAGACTTGTAGAATATGCAGAGAAATTTTATTCTAAATACAGTGGTGTTACTTTGACCAGAGAACAAATTAATGAAATGAGAATGACTTGGAAACAAATCTGGATTGCTGAAGGAAACGGTTATGATCTTGATGATCCAGTATCCCAAGCAATGCATGAACACTGTAGAATGAGATTTGATGAACTACCAAAACAAAAAGAAATCAAAATTTGTGATGAATGTGAAGTTTCATTGATGGATGGTTTTGAGGAAGATTTTGACTTTCACATGTTTGAATGGCACATCAACGGAGGATTAGTAATCGGTGGAAGAAATGCACAAGGTAAAGAATTGGCAATCAGTCTAAAAGATGAGTTTACCAAATATGCTAATGAAGAATGTCAATGTGGACATGGTTGCTATGAGGTAACTGGTCAATTAGGAAAAGTAGAACACGTTATGGTAATTGATCCAATAATGACAGACAAACTATCTGAACCACTAAGAGCACAGAAATATCTAAGTGAACCAATCGACAAAGACCCAAGAAAACTTTCTTGGAAAGTAAGAATTCTTTCTAACGGTTATGGTAAAGACTCTGTTACAGAAATTGCATTAAACCACGCATACTATGATGAGATCGTTTTTAGTGATACCGGAAGTGAACAACCAGAAACTTATGCTTACATCAAATATTTGGATACTGTACTACCAAGTGTTTCAAGAAACAAAATTAGAATTGTACACTCAAGATATGGTGTTATCTATGATTATTATTACAACAAAAAAATCCAACCAATTCCTGCAAGAAGAGATTGTACTGGTAAATTCAAAGTAGAACCAATGAAACAAGTTCTAACAAAAGTTTATGGAATCAACCCAATGGGTTTCAAAAGAGAAATCATTGAGGTAAAAGATGGAGTAAGAATCTATGACCATAAAATTGAAATGAGCATCGGAATCAACTACTCAGAACCAGACAGAATGAATGGTGGTGGAGTTTGGTATATGAAAAACAGATACCCACTCGTTGAGAAGAAAGTAGAGAAGAAAGATGAAAAAGGAATCTTAGAAGCATTAGGATATATTGTTCCTGTAAAATCAGGATGCTTTTTCTGTCCTTATGGTACTCAACCATATTGGAAAGGATTGAAAAGGGATCATCCTGAATTATATGAAAAAGCAAAAGCAATGCAAGATAACTCTACATTAAAACAGAAATTCATAAAATTCAAAGACACTGACAAAACTGATCAAGAATTACCTTGCTCTTGTATGAATGGAAATTGGGAAACTAAAGATGAGGAATTAGATACCAAAAACAATTGGAGTTTTTAAAATGGAAAACCCAATGAAAGGAATTAAAGAAGTGATTAAAGAAAATAGAGACAATCCTGCTAATGCAAGAGCAGGACAAGTTGTAACATTCAAAGGTACAAAACAAATTAACTCTATTCATCTTTCTGCAATTAAAGGTCAGTCACATTTTGATTCATACAAAAAACATCTAATATCTGCCCAAAAAAAATTAAGGGTTGGTAGTGGTTCTTACGGTTGGATTACTTCAAATGATGTTGAAGTTGTTGTTGAAAAATGCTTTGAATTACCACCAAAATATTTTGAAAAATATCCAGAAGAAAAAGAAGATTATTACAAATACATGCATGCTAAAAGGAGATGCGTAGTAACTAAATTTTACATTCAAAAGAAAAATCATGAAAGTAAAGTTTACGAGCATTATGGTAAATTAGTAAAAGATCCATTCCTTTCAGGGGATGATTAGATGACTAGAACAGAATATACTAAAGGTGGAGCAAAAAGAATTGTCGGTAGATACAACAGGTCAAAGAAACCTAAGTATTGTGAAGAATGTAAAAGATGCAATTGTGAACATTGTAAAGATGAAAATGGAAAGTGGATTTATGAATAAAATAAAATGTAATCTATGTGAACAAGAATTTGATGATAATGATCCGTTAATTGAACAAAGAAAAAAACGACATGAGTTAGGTAGACATACACATCACACAGTAATTAGTCAAAGAGATGGATCAGTTTGTTCAAAACCAATGGGAAATTTGACTTATGGAAAAGTTGTTTGGAAGGTATTATCCAATTTTAACAACTGATGATTTAGGTACAAGCATCATTTTTCCATTTCTTAGAACACAAATTTTATCAGGAGTTCCCTTATGCCTTTCTTTCAAAGTAACTCTCCGATCCATTCTTCCAGTATTGATCGTTAACTTTGTTCCAAAAGGAACCTTTCTTCCTTTGATATTTGCAAACATAGCCCTCCTTCTTCGAGCATCCATGATTTGGAAGTCTCTCAGAGGTATATTTTTGGTACTGTCAATACTCCTGCACCACTTACTGGTCAGTCAGACCCGACACTACTTTAAGAATACGTGACGTTCTTTCATCTCTTTTTTGAAATCTTCCTTACTCATCTGTTTCCATGAAAAAACTAAGTGCTCAATAGTGATTCTTTTGCATTTTTCCTTGAATTCCTTTTCTGAATCTGCTTCTATTATTAGATCTCTAGGAACTAAGGAAGCGTTGTAATACAATTAATCGAAACCAGCAAGTTTGTGTTTCTTAATGAAAATCCAAATTTTTTTTGTCATTTCAGATGGAGTGAGTTTTGCCTTACCAAAAACCTGTTCCATTGATTCAGGACAGTTTTCAAAAGAGATGTTGTATCCACCAAAGGGTTTTTTCTTAACCAATTAATTTAAGTCCCTTAGAATATAATCTGATTCTTCTTCTTCTTTTGATTTACCCTTCAATTTTCCTTCACAAACTCCACATCTGTAATCTCCTTTTTTTAGATGATCTAGTCCTTTGTCTTTTTCTGTGTCATAAACTAAATCACATTTTTTACATGTTAATTCAGTCATTTATTATCATCAGTCTTTTTCTTTTCAACTATCTGAATTTTTGCTTTATACAGGTCTGTATTTGGTACAAGGAATGTTTCACTAGCAATTTTTAATGAACTATGTGTGATACCAATCTTGTTAATTGTTGCATCCTTTCCTTCAAACTTTATTTTGTCACCACTACCAAGTCCACTGTGTTTGAGTCCTTCACCATAAGACCATGTACGGAATACTTCTCTAAATCCAGTTCCACCTGCAATCAACAGTCCCATAATACCTGCAATTATAACCCAATAAAGAATTGGGATAATTTCTTCCCCAACACCGAGTTGTGTGATTCCTATACCGAAAATTAAAGCGTAAACTACAACTGTTACAAGTGTTTTTACCATTGGCATACTTCCATCATCACCGAAAAGATCAGAGTTGAATTTAGCCATCCACTGCAAAATTACTCTTGTACCAATGATTCCTACAACAATGAGAATGATGAATGCAATAATGTTTGGAATGTAAGTCCAAAGAACTCCAAGCCATTGTGATGCCTCTGTAAATCCTAACAAGTCAATTGCAATTACAAATGCGTAAATCCAAGCGAACCACTTTGCAGTCATTGGAATAAGGTCTGAGATTTGTCCCCAACCTGATTTCTCGTAAGTCTCTCCTTCTTTGATTCCACCTTTGTCTCTGAGAATTTGTTTTGCGAAAATTTTCTTCAAGAACCTTCTTAATGCAAACTCTAGCCCACGACCTACAAAGTAACCAATACCTAAAACGATAACTGCTGAGAGAACTCCAACTGTGTTAACTGCAATTGTATCTCCCCAACTTGAGAAAAGTTTTATCCAGAACTGGAAGAACGGATTTGTTTCATCAACTCCTAAAAATTCTGATACTGGTTGTTTTTCTTCCAATGCCTCTTGAGCAAAAACCAATGGAGCAGAAAAGAGTGTCACAAATATGCTCGACAGCATGAATGCAAATACCAGTAGAATGATCCCCTTCTTGCCCTTGTTCATTGGTAGTGTATCCTCTTCATAAGGGCTTTAAAAGAATATCGTTGATCGTGCTTTTTTTCATAAACGAATCAGGTATGACACGTACATCGTTGATTCAAATCCTAGAGGTAGAGGTAGAATTTCAAATCCTAGAGGTAGAGGTAAAAAAAAAATTAATTGGATCGAACTTTGTCGATCCAGTATTGGATTCCTTTGACTCCGATCTCTCCGGCAATCCTTTCCAATTCATGGATGTACTCATGTGAGAAGTGTGCATCTCCATCATTGTTTCCAAGTTTGTCATGTGCAAGTTCATGTGCTAGGGTTCCGATTGCTTTAACACCAAACTTGTTGAAGAATTTCTTTCCTCCACAAAGTCTGACATTCCAACTTATGTGATTGCCACCATAGTTTGCCATCTCTCTTGTGTGCTTTGTTGTTACAAAGCCTGTTGTGATTTCTTTTCCAAGTGTATCCTTTCCAATTGAATTGCAGATATTTGCAAAGTTCTCCATCTCTGGTGTTGGTTCAACTGCTACAGCACATTCCCATCCATCTGATGAATACTCATCTGATACGTACTTGATAGTTTCCTGTGCCTTTAGATTTGCTACGACCTCAGAGTCAAGTTCTCCACTCTTTACCAAGTGGACTCCTGCTTCTAATGCTCTCTCGTTTTCCCTGTAGTCTGATGACTTTATCATCACGTTGTCTGTTCCGTATCTCTTTTGTAGGATTTGTTTTGAAGTCTCTGCATCGGTTCTTTTCAATGCATCGCTGATCCAGTTAGCACCTGAATCGTCATCTTTGATGAGGTCTATTGTATTCTCTGTGATTTCTGCATAGAGTTTTTGCAGATATGCGTTAGAGATTACATCTCTCTCAGTGGTCTGTGGTATTTTTTGCTGTACATCTACGTGCCATTGAATGTCTTGTTCAATCGCTTGAACTGTGCATCCCAATTCATAGATGATTGGATCTTCACTTGCATCCTTTTCGTATAGGAATACTTGAGTATCTTCAATCCTTCTAACCATCTTTTGGTTTGCTCCTTGAGCAATCACTGTTGGAAGTCTTGCTTTGAACTTTTTTACCAAAGTCTTTGGTTCTACTTTGTTACCGTTGATAGTTAGTTGCTTTCCTTCTGGAACTGCAACCTTTTCTACTGATGTGATTACTGAACCCAAAGATTCATCCTCATCGTTTTCAAAGACTGCATGGACTTGAGCACCTTGAATTTCTGGAATTTCAGAAACCCTTCTGGTATCCTCTTGGAATTCGATTAAGGTCTTTCTGGTCTTAACCCATCCTGATACTGCTCTTGCAAAGAACTGTTTTTCTCCCAAGTTGTATCTGCCTCTCTGGTTCTTGTTGACTCTCTTGTAGGAGTCCTTAAACAGAGTGTAGATGTCTTTTTCATCTCTGAATCCGTTTCCGTTGTCTGTTATATCGACTACTATTCTGCCCTTCTTATCCTGTGATACTTCACAGGTGATGACAGATACAGGCTTCTCATCAAATGAGTTTGAGATGATTTCTTGGATAAGTCTCCAAAGTTTCATCTCAGACATCTGAGTTGCAAAACCCTTTGTGTCGATTTCGAATCTTCGTTCTACGATTGCAGTCAATAGTACCATCCTCCTTCTTTTACTGGATTTGACTTTGTACCCAAAAGGTGCATAGTCTGATCCAAGTGGCAATGACATTGACAGTCATCATTGCATTTGCTGAAGCCGATGTTACCAGCAATGCATCCATCTATACAGTATGGATAACCATCTCCATCCAACTCTATTGTGTGGGTTGGCTTGAACACTCTTACAGGTGTTCCCCTGATATTCTGTTTCATTGGTTCTTCCACCGATTTTGAAACGTTACGGTCTTTGTTTTTGTGGTTCATGATGTAGTTATGTGGACTTTGTGTAAAAACTTTTGATCGCAAAATTCAGTTCTTTGATCGGATCTAAGAAAATAACCTACCGTATTTTGCCGAGATCACATCAAAGAATTTTTCATCTACGCACAAAAGTTGTCTAGGGTAAGACATCCCAAACAACTTTTCCTTCCGTTGTGTTACGTTTTTGTAACATGCAATGCATGTGCCAATCTTCGTGACGTTGCTTACGTACACTGATTAGTTCGTCATCTACAAAGTTCTGTTCACATAGATTACATTGGTGAATCAAATTAAAATCTCCCATAATACTTCTCCTGCAACTACGTTTTCACTTGCGACTTTGTGAAACTCTTCATGTTGCTTCTTTGTTTGTTCTGCATTGACATTGTTATTGTATTCAATTTTACAAATACTACACATCCATTTCTTTTTCTTCTCAACTGTGATCTGATATTCTTCTATGCAGTCAACCAGTCTTTTACATAAAGCCTTCATGTGTATTTTAGAAGTAATTTGACATTCAGTTCTTTTCAAATACTTTTGTTTCTCTTTATTGAAGAATTGTTCCCATGATATGTAACTGAAAATTTGCATTCCAACAAAGTCATCTAATCCAATCTTATCTCCGTACCACCATAATCCTAATTCAAAATTTTCTACTCCGAATCTTGAACTTGATGTTTGATATTCAAATTCAAAATTACTAGCATGGAATTCTAAAAAGTCCTGTGGATGTGGCTTTACATAGATTCTCCATTTTCCTGAATCGTCAAGTTCTATTGTACATAAACGATCTTTGTACTCGAATCTTTCAAACCAACCTCTTTCCTTGATTTGAGAGATGATGATTTTCATTACCTTTTTCTGGTATGGAAGCCATTTACAGAAACTTAGATTTAATAAGGATTCTGTTTTTTCATCGAATTCTTCTTCGGTCATACAATTGAGATACATGTCAGTATTAGTCATGTTTTCAGTAGCATTCAATTTGATTTGTTTTTGAATCTGTAGACTACAAAGATCTTTTGTAGTAATTGAAATATTGCGACTAAGGCACTCTGCTAGGTTTACAGAGTTCCTAGAAGCCTCAGTCATTTTCTCTTTGTGGGTCATACTAGGATTACATGATCCTTCGGTATCATCTTTTTTTGGTTTTAAACCAGTTTTTTTGGTTTGATTCTTGTGAGTCATAAGAAAACTACTGTACCGGATCTTATAGCGATTTAATGCGATTATACAAACTTTATTTGTATAAAACGGTCAGATTAGGCACGAGATTAGTTCAAACTAATAAAAAAAGGAAATAGGGATTTTCCCTAAATTTTTGCACAAAGGATTCGTATTCTATCCTTTCTATGTGCTTTGTTTTTTGTTCCCTCTTGAAGAGTTTCCCAATAGTTTTTTGCTTGTTTCTCAGTTCTTCCATTGAAAACTGAACTCATGAATCTTGTCAGTGTTTTGTTAACAGTCTTTGCATTCTTGAGTTTGTTAGTTGTTTTCAACTTTGCTGAAATTGCACCAACTAATGCATAGAAGTTGTTAACATTGTTGAACCTTGATCCTGCAAGTCCTTTTGGAAATACTTTCTTTATGTATGCGAAAGTCTTTTCCAATTCTTGAACTGTATCATTTTTGTTTGGCACTTGATTTTTCCACTGTTCATAGTAGGCTTTTAATTTCCCACTTGACTGTGCTCCATCCTGTATCAAGACAAGACATTCCTCAGTAAGTAAGTGATCTTCGCTTCTTCCAATTTTTGTTTCAGTCAGCACTCCATAGTTGAAGTAGAATGACCTGTATTTCTTTGAAAGATTGTTTGCAAGTTTCCAGAATGCAGTGTCGTTGTAGTATGCTTTGTTGATCTCCGGTCTGTTTATTTTTGAACCTAGTGTGTTAGATCTAACATAGTAGTCTCTTCCATCATTTTCATCGTCAGAAATTTCCTCTGCGAAAGATATTGGATAGTCTTTGATCTTCTTTTGTACTTCCTTTGGAAATGCAAAAAATCTTTTCCCTCCATACTTGGAGAAATATTCTTTTCTATCTTTGTATTTCTTAGTTGATGGTTTTGGTTTGTCTATCTTGATCTTTCCTTTGATCAATTTTCTTCCATTCATTATTCTTTGCTGTCCATCATCAATGTAGATACTACCATCATTGAATCGTTGTGTATCAATGACAGGTAATCTAAGACCGTTGATGAATGAATATGCCAATTCTTGTTCTTGTTTGGAAACCCATGCTTCTGCTTTTCTCTGGAAAATTGGAATACTCATTTTACCAGAGTCTAGTAATGAGACAACTTTATCTAATTGTCTCACGAGAAGTTCTTGGGGATTTTTCAATCCAGTTATTGATGTAGTCATTAACAACTTTGCTGGATTGAACCCTATTTAACCTATCAATCCGGTTACGATTTTTGTTCATTCCGGTCTATTTCCGATTTGTTGTACCTCTACCTGCAAACGGATCAAGTATTGAGGCTAAATACTAACACTACCACCACCTTTTACTTATAATCAAATAAAATATAGAGAGCAAATGATTCGAGTTCATCTAAGAAAAATAACTTGTAATTCGTGTAATTATGATTGGTATTCTAAATCTGCTATGATTTACGTAACATGTCCAAGTTGTATGCATAAAAATAAAATTAGAAAGGTAAGATAAGTTGCAAAAAAAGACTTTAACAACTCAAACTACAATTATCACAGAATGTATTGAAAAATATTTGGAAATGGGTTTGACAGATAAGAATGAAATTTTTCAAAAAGTAGTTGAAGAATTGGGAGTTCCAAGACCTATAGTTAAAAGAATTGTAAGTGATATGAGAAATGAGATGTTAAGAAAAGTTAGAATCTTACAAAAAGCATCTAAGTAAATTTTCAGTATCTTTTTTTTTCATTACAAATTCTGCATGTTTTACATTTTTGAATATGGTTTTTGTGATTTTTGTCTGTCGCTGAATCGAAATGATTTGTCATGCCATTACTTTCTATGAAGATTATCTACAAGTCTTTTTGCCTTTTCAAATTCCTCTTCATTGAAAACATTTGTTGGCAATCCTAGTTTCTCTCTGGTCTCTATCTCTTTTACCACTGAGTTTATTTCATCTGGATATTCCAGTCTTTTATCCGGCAGGATACCAAAGTTTCCTTCAATGAATGCTTCTTGCTGTTCTTCCAAAGTCAATGCAAGATCTGGTGTGAATGGATCAATTCTGTTTCCATCCTTGATGAACTGTTCATACTTTTTGTTTCCACTTTCAATCTTTTCATTAAAGTCTAAATGTTCAAACTCATGATCTGCAAGTGCTTTGTAATCTCCTTCTACCATGTTTGGTTTATGGTTGATTGTTACCTTACCTGAATTTGTATCTACTTTGGCAACATAATCTTCTGTTGGTTTTTTTTCCTTGAATGTGATTGATTTTATTTTATTTCTAACAGACTTTGGTTGTTCTTGAAAAGATTTTGTTACTCCATCAATCATTTCTGTTCCATCTTTACTATTAACTTTCTTTATGATCTTAACTCCCTGAAGAGTTGAAGGACTTCGTTTCTTTCTTACCTTGTTGTATTTTTTAATTGGATGGAACTTTCCATCTTTGGTATAGCCTCTCATGTTAAATCAATAATGTAGTTTCTCCCATGCACTTACAAGTTTGCTCAACTTCAAATCATCTATCAGTTTTTTATGATAAGAGTAACCATAAACAATTTCTGCTACTGCACTGTGCTGTTCATTTGCATATCTTGTCATTGTATCATGACCGTTTTCTTTTAGTTTCTTTTCCATTTCTTGGTATGCTTCTACTGCTTCTTCACTTTCATTATATTCTCCATATTTTTTCTTGTAGTTTTCCCAAGCCTCATCATCATCATTCCATTTTCTCCATTTCTCTTCATTATCATGTACATAGTCATTTACTGGTGGCATTTCGTTTGCAAGTCTATTGAATTCCACAAGTTCTACTCTTCTCCATTTTGTTGCTATATGCCAAAATGTGTGACCTATAACTTCATGAACAATGAGATTTTTGAAATCATTTGGTCTCATCCTACCATCATCAAAAATTGTTAATTTTTCCTTATCATCTTCCCACATACCAACATGTTTTACGTGTTCAGAATATTGTATGGTCAGATATTCAATATGCTTCTTCATTTTCTTTATTGTTGGATCGTTATTCCACATTTCTTTAAGTGTCTCAACAATTTCTTTTCTAGGTGCTGGTTTGCCTCCATGACTCCAACCTCCTGCTGTTGCTTCTGCGATGTAAATTCTATTAACGCCTCTAAAACCATAGGTTTGTTTTTTTCTTTTCAGTCTGATTCCTTGTTGTTCTGGTTCTTCAACTCTTGATTTTCTAACTACTTTGTATTGTGTGTGTGGATGAAATTTTCCATCTTGCATGTGACCTTTCATTCTTTAACATCTCTTTTTTTCAAAGTTTGATCAAAATAATTTCCTGTATCCAAGTCAACAATTAGATTTCCTTCTCCTTGCTCTACTGCTTTGATGGCTTCCCCTAAATTCTTAGTTTCATTCCATTCTAATTCATTATCATTTGCCAACCATTTTTTGAATCCACCTTTTGTTTTTACAACTGCAAACCTTTGTTGGTCATCCCATCTACCTTTTCTTTCTCGTTCTTGTACCTTCCATCTTTTTAGTTCTTTTCTGATTTTGGTTCCTTTGATTGTTGTAAGATGGTTAATTTTTCTATTTAATTGATCTCCTGTGATAACAAAACCTGTATCTTTTGCAACGTATTTTTTATCAAGATTTCTGATAATGAAATCTGTAGTTAATGGTTTTTCTTCTTGTTCTCTTTGTAATCTTACTCCTTGAGTCTTTGCAGTTTGATCTCTTGATTTTCTTACTTTACTGTAGGATTTTATTGGATGAAATTTTCCATCTTTAATGAAACCTTTCATTTTCAATCAATCTGGAAAGCAATCCATCCATCAGGTAACTCATGATACTGACCATCGGCTCCTGCTACTGATTTTGCAACTGCACCTAACTCTGATAATTGACCATATTCACTTTGTTCTTCAATAATCTTTTCAACAAGATCATCATCACTGAGATTTATGTATTCAGCACGTTGAGGACTTCCTTCATCTGGTATGTATTCTGATGCTGTATCTCTGATACTTTGTCTGCCAAACTTTATTGCTGATTCCTCATCAGGGAAAAAGTAGTATCTGTCACTATCAACATAAACTTCATACAATTTCCATTTAGGATTATAATTTTCAACTTCCACATCTGTCCCACCTAGATCATCCTTTGCACCTTGAACAACTTCTTTTGGTAACTTTTTTCCTTTGATATGTGGATCTCTTTTCTTTTTTTCTACTTCCTCATAATAAAAGACCTTACGACCATTCTTGAAAGTTGTTTTTCTCTCAAGTCCAATATTTTTCTCTTGCCTACCTTTTATTAATTCAATTTTCTGCCTAACAGTTCTAATGTTTGCGTTAAGATTTGGTAACATGAAAGATCTCTTTGCTCCATCTGGTTCGTTTGCTTGGTATGTTCTAGGTACTGATTTTAACCCCTTCCAATATGCTTTTTCTTTTTCTAACCTAGCCAACTTTACCTCTAACTTTGATACTGCATCTGGATCATCTTGGAATATTCTTTCCTTTCTAATTTTGATTCCTTGAGTTTTTACTTGCTGGTCTCTTGATTTCCTTACTCCTTTGTATTCTATATGTGGATGAAATTTTCCATCCTGCATGTGCCCTTTCATGAGTGAAACTCCTGATCATAAATAATGAATTCTTTCTTGAATTCTCGTATTGCATCTTTTTGAGTATAACCACCAGTTGCAGACAATGTTGTAGGTGAATTCCAAGTCGCTTTTCCGTTTTTGGCAGGAAACCAATACCAAGCATCAAATTCTTCATCTTCTGGATGGTCTGGTGGATCTGCTTCGATAGTATCAGTTATTGGATGAATTTCAAATGTATATTCAGGAGATTTTTTGTTCCGAAAAATCATATAAAATCCATCTCCTTCAAGATTAGTATCCCCTCTTCTTTCTTCCCATCTTTTTTTAACATCTTTGAAAAGAGCATTAATTTCTAAATTAGATTTTCTATCTATATCATCTTCTGTTACGAATCTTTTCTTTCTCTCTTTAAACGATCTTGGGCTTCTTGGATCAAAAAAATGTGGTGAACCTGTTTCTGGATGTACATTTACTTTATCATACATCTCAAAAATTTCCTGTTGTGTTGTTGCTCTTCCAACAACATTTCTATCGACAAGTAACATCCAGTCATCTCCATGACCTACGACTTTGATGTTTTGTCCCCTATTGTAACTTTCTGCATAAACAAGATCTTGGTTTCTTGCTTTTCTAATCTTAACTCCTTCTGACTTTGTAGATTGATCTCTAGACTTCCTTGTTCCCTTTTTGTATTCTGTGTGTGGATGGAATTTTCCATCCTGCATGTGACCTTTCATGGAAATTCATTATCCCTATTGAGTTTGTTTTGTCTCTCATCACCTATGAATCCCCATAGATTGTTATAATTTTCATTTATGTTTTTTCCTAAATCTTCATCAAGCATATTGATAAGAAATTCTTCTATTGCTGTAACATCTCCAAAAGCAATATCAGATTTAATTTGTACCATGACTTCATCAATTAACTTTTGTTTTCTTCTCTCAACTTCTTTGTCAATGTATGTATTTTCTTCATCAACTTCTGCTCTTGCACCAGATGATGTTTCCATTTCCTCTAAAACTTTTCTTTCTATTGGATCAATATCAGTGTAATGTTTTTTTCTTTCAACCTTAACTCCTGTTGACTTTGCTGATTGATCTCTGGACTTTCTAACTCCTTTTTTGTATTGAGTGTGTGGATGAAATTTGCCATCCTGCATGTGACCTTTCATGGCATTTTATCCGTATTGAAAAGTTCTAAATTCATATCAATTAATGTTCCATTACTGATCATTCCATAGGCAGTACCACCTTTGTTAATTAGTTTTCTTGGATTGTTTTTCCAAATTGAGTAATCGTATTGATAATGACCAGATTCATCTTCTGTTTCTTCTCTGAAATTTATGTTTCCTACTGAAATATGTTCATCATTTTTTAATCGCTTTTCTCTTTTTAGAATATAAATAATATTATCACCTACTGCTTTAGTTAATTTTGAATCATCAATCTTATCATCACCATAACGTTTAACGAATTCTGGATCAGTTTGTCTTACATCGTCAAAAATATCATCTAATCCAGTTTCAAGAATTGGTAAAGGCATTCCATCTCTTGCTTTTCGTTCAGCAATCTCTACTGTTTTTCCAGTCTTTGATTCATAAGCAGTTTTTCCAATTTCAAAAGATGACATAGTACCCTTGAATGT
>SDBS01003040.1_pt1 | contig 16490 bp, 15 predicted proteins | sample 2277091 | NCBI WGS metagenome assembly SDBS01 (sample SAMN10404972, study PRJNA504765) | marine sediment metagenome | isolation source: marine sediment core GS10_PC15, 163 cmbsf | place: Arctic Ocean: Southern Knipovich Ridge | collected 2010 | reverse complement strand
CTGGGCGATCAGTAAATCCATCAGGTACCCCATCCGGAACTGGTTGTCGTCGAAGGCTTCGCCGGCCTTCTTCTCCTCGGTGTAGATGCGAGCCGATATTACGACCTGGTCCGGGACGGCTTTAACGCGGCCGGTGCCCGCGACGTCCAATAGCAACGGCTCCTTTTTCGCGGCGCCGCCTTTGAGGTAGACGTCCGGAATTGTGAAGGTGAACGTCTCCGCGGCCGCGGCGGCGGCCAGCAGCGCGTAAATGCACAACGCGGGGATTAAGACTGTCTTTTTCACGATTACCTCCGTCTGGTAAACTCGGTCTTATTTTCGCTAATTCGACGGCGGCGGCGCGGGAAGGTTTAACGCGCGGAGCCGCCGCGTCGCGCCCGGCAAGCGGTACCGTCAATAGTTGCGTACGGTAAGGCCGACGGTCGTGGTCACGTCGAGCTGGCCGTACCCCTCGGGCGGTACGTTGTCCCAATCGATCTTCTCGGTCGCCGTTATGTCCAGCCAGTCCGCGATATTCACCCGCAGCGAGGCTTTGCCCGTCAACAATTGATCCGCCGCGTTTTTCAGGTCCATGTCCCACACAACCGACGCGTCGACCTCGGCGGCGCCGTTGAGGAATACCTGGTAATCGGCGCCCGCGTGCGCCCCGACGAAAGATGCCGGGCTTTTATCGCTATCGTCGCGGTACCGCTCGCTGACAAAGCTCGGGCCGCCCTCGACGCTTAGCTCCTGGGGGTCGCTTTTAATCAGATATGCGCCCAGGCCGGCGAAGTTGGAAATACGGTGCTCGAAGCCCGAGAAGACGTTCCGTCGCCATTCGGCTTTGTACCGGCCGTAGAGCCTTTTTCCGCCCGTCAGGAAGTATTTGGCCCCGGCCGAGAGACTCGCACTTTCGCCGGTCTTTTTGCCGGCCGAGGCTGCGAACGTGTAGTTACCGCCGCTGTCGATTAACCAACGGCCGCGGGTATAATCCGCTTCGCCGTCGGCGGCCGCGCCGTGGTTCTTGGTGTTGCCGCCGGTCCCGTGGTACGAGAGCGTCGCCCGGGCCTCGAGCGCCTTCTCGCCGCCGGCAGCCGCCGCGGCCAGGCCGACGCAGGTCAGAAGAACCGATACGAAAGTTTTATCCACGCCGTTTCCCCTTTCGCCGCGCTTCTCCCTACGCTTTACGAGGCGCCACGCCGCGCCTCGATTTCCGAAAATCCCCGCCCCGCTAGTTTTATTTCACGATTTCGAACGCGCCCTGCACGCCCAATATAACCATCTCGGTCCCTATCACCGCCAGGATTAATCCCATCAGTCGGCTGGTCATTTTCACTACGCTCGCGCCCAGGAACTCGATGAACTTCCTGCCGTAGACGAAAAACAAGTACGTTATAAGGCACATAACGCCGAAGATCGCGACCGTCGTTACGACCGGCAAGATGGATCCGCCGGAGGCGAAGTTCATGGCCGTGGCGATGGTGCCCGGGCCCGCCAGAATCGGTATCGCCAACGGCGTCAACGCGAGGCGTATTACGGAGTCGCGCGAGGTGTCGCGGCCTTCGGCCGACGGCGTTTGCATCTTGGAGAACCGGCCTTGAAGCAACTCGAAGCCCACCCAAAAAATGAGGATCCCGCCGGTTACGCGGAAGGCGGGCAGCGTCAGGCCGAAGATTTCGAAGATGTACTTGCCCGCTACGCAAAAAACGGCGACGACGAGGAAGGCCGTCAGCACCGACCTCCGCGCCACGGCCCTCTTCTGCGGCTCGTCGAAGTTCCCGACCAGGCCCACGAATATGGGCGTGTTCGCGAACGGGTTCATAATGGCGAAGAAGCCGAAGAACGTCTTAACCATGAGCACGGGTAAGGTGTCCAACGTCGCAACCTCCCGGTCAAGGGATAGCCCACGTACCGCCTGTCGGCTCGTTCGTAGGCCCGCGCGGTAAGTTACCGTTATTTAAAATACTACCACAAACGACGAACAAATTCTGGTAAATTAGCCTTTCTACGTATAATTATTATCTAATACGCTGAAGCATACGTTTAACTTAAACTCGAGCCCGAAGAGGAGTAATACCCCTGGACGGAACGGTCCCCTATCTCGGCGAAACTTTCGCGCTACTGGCGGCGGTAGCGTGGGCCTTCGCGGTAATTCTATTCAAGAAGAGCGGCGAGACGGTGCACCCCATCGGCCTTAACCTCTTCAAGGACCTTTTCGCCCTCGTCCTGTTCCTGCCCACGATGTGGCTCTTCGGCGAGACGCTGTGGCGGGACGCGCCCGCCGCGGAGTACGCGTTGCTGCTGGCGAGCGGCGCGTTGGGCATCGGCCTGGGCGACACCTTCTTCTTCAAGAGCTTGAACTTGCTGGGCGCGGGCCTGACGGCCATCGTGGATTGCCTCTACAGCCCGTTCATCATCGCGCTCTCGCTCCCCTTCCTTGCAGAAGAGCTCACCCTCCTCCAGGGGGCCGGCGTGGCGCTCGTCGTCGCCGCGGTCCTGGCGGCCTCGCTCGAGTGGCGAAAGGGAGGGTTGATAGGCCGCCGCGACCTGGCGTTAGGGATCCTCTACGGCGTCCTGGCCCTCGCCTCTATGGCGGTGGGCATCGTAATGATAAAGCCCCTTCTGGAGCGTTCGCCGCTGCTGTGGGCGACGGAGATCAGGGTGATAGGCGGCGTCGCGGCGCTGGCCGTCATCCTCCTCTTCCACCGCCGGCGCCGCGCCATCGTGTCGTCGGTGGTCTCGACGCGCGGCTGGCGCTACATGCTGGGCGGCTCGTTCGTGGGGGCGTACCTCTCGATGGTCTTTTGGCTCGCCGGGATGAAGTACACCCAGGCCTCGATAGCCGCGGCGCTGAACCAGACGGCCAACGTCTTCATCTTTATCTTCGCGGCGCTCTTGCTTCGCGAGCCTATCACGCGCCGGCGGACGCTGGGCATCGTCCTGGGCTTTGCGGGCGCGGTCCTGGTGTCGTTTGGATAATGGGCGAAAACGAGATATTATGGGCGTCGGGCGGGGCCTTTGCGCGGTTGCGTTATCCGCGGCCGCGATATGCGCCGTCCCCTGTGCCGGCGAAGGAGGTAATACCTTGGCCGAAAAAGATACGCCGCAAGTCAACGTGCGATTCGTCTACAATTTCTGCAGCGACCTCGCCGCGACGCGACATTTTTACACCGATTTAATCGGCCTTGACGAAGCGGCGTACAGCGAGGAGCACCGCTACCTCTGCTACCAGTGCGAAGGCTTCCAACTCATGTTCTTCCGGCCGGATGCGGAGGTCGAAGCGCTCGAGGGGTGGGCCGACCAACCGGGGTACGACGGCGGGACCGAGTACGTCACGTCGTCGTCCGTCGAGGTTCCGGAGGACGAATATGCCGAGGTCGTAGCGCGCCTCCGGGCGGCGGGCGTCGATTGTTTCTCGGATAAGCCGACGTGGCGCGTCGACAGCTACTGGGGCTTCACGGTGAAAGATCCGATGGGCGGTACCGTCGAGGTTTATACGGTCCCGAAGGAGACGCCGGCCTCGACGACCTGGCCCGGCAAGTAACGGCCCCGCCACTATAAAATAAAGACGGGAGGTCTGCCGATGGCCGAAAATATTAACATGGGTAAGTTCTTTTTATGTTTGAAGGTCCGCGACGTGAAACGCTCCCTCGCGTTCTACCGGAAGATGGGTTTGACGCAGGTGGGCGGCACGGTGGAGGAGGGGTGGGCGATGTTGGGGTACCACAACCTCTGCCTGGGCCTCTACCAGGGGCATATAGAACAAAACCTACTCAACTTCCGCGGCGGCGACGTCTTCGCGATCGCCGAGGAGCTTAAAGCGCGCGGCTTTAAATTGAAAAAGGAGGCCGAACGCGAGGCGGACGGCAGCGACGGTGCCTGGCTCGAGGACCCGGACGGCAACCTCATATACTTCAACACCCACCCCGACGAACGGGAAGAGGCCGGCGGCGATTAAGGTACCCGACGTCGCGCCGGGCGTACGGAGAGGTAAATTAATAGACAGCGGCGAGTGGTTTGCGTTCGTACGGCGGAAACGGCTTGCCTCGAGCGCGGGCGGGTGCTATATTTTTTCAAATAGCTCGTTAGCGGTTCTTTCGCTGTCGGAGGCTGCGCCGTGAAGATAGAAGGGATAACGGATTTCGAGTCACTCGCGACGTACGCGCCCCCGACCGGCGCCCCCACCCCCACGAATACATATTATATTTCGACATGTAACGACCTCCTTGCGGCGGCCTGATTTTTATGTTACGGTAACGAAACCGGCCCGAAAATCCCTAAATGGCAAACCGTCTGCCGATATTCTGGGGATGCACGATCGCCCACCGCCTCCCCTTCATTGAAAACGCGACTAGGCGCGCGCTACAAACCCTCGGCATCGAAATCGTCGACGTCGAGGGTTTTAGCTGTTGCCCCGACCCGCTTTTCTCGCGCCTCCTGGGCGAGGAGACGACGCTCGCGCTTTCGGCGCGGAACCTGGCGCTGGCGGCCGCCGCCGGCCCGGAGCTGTTGGTGGAATGCAACGGCTGCTACCAGTCGCTCGCGACGGCGGCGCGCGAGCTGGGCCACCGCGACCGGCGGGAGGCTGTAAACGCCCGCCTGGCCGCCGCGGCGTGCCGGTACGAGGGAGGGGTCCGTCCCCTCCATATTTTAGAAGTCCTGCGGCGCCTGGGCGCCGACGCCGTGAAGGAGAGCGTCGCGCGACCGCTGACGGGTTTGCGCCTGGCCATACACTACGGCTGCCACGCGCTCAACCCTCCGCCGCTGGCCGTCGACGACGCCGCAGACCCCACGATTATGGAGGATACCGTCCGAGCCCTCGGCGCGGAACCGGTCGCGTACGGCGAGCGGCTGAGCTGCTGCGGCGGCTCGCTCTCGGCCTTCGACGAAGGCGCCAGCGCCCAACTTCTGAGGCGCAAGATGCGCAGCGTCGACGAGGCCGGGGCCGACGCCGTCGTCCTCACCTGCCCGAGCTGCTTCCTGCAGTTCGACCTCCGCGCCAAGCTCGTCGACGAGGACCTCCGCCTTCCGGTATTCCACCTCGCCGAGCTGATGTGTCTCGCCTTCGGCGTCCCGGCCGGGGACCTCCGCTTCAAGGGTTGGCACGCCGTCCGCGTGGACGACGCGATGAAGGTGATCGGCGCCGAGGAGGAGGGGGAGGACCTCCGCCGGCACTTCGACGTCGAGAGCCTCGCCGAATGCTGCGGCTCCTGCACGTACGAGTGCACGGTAGTGCGCGGCCAGGCCGACGTCGCCAAGCGCAACTTATACGACCCGATGGCGGTCGTAGATAAGGTCGTGGCGGGCGAGGTCGAGCCGCTCCTCGCCGGCGAGGAGATCTGGTACTGCATCGCGTGCCACGAGTGCGCCTCGCGATGTCCCCACGGCCGCGGCCTGGCCGGGACGTTCGAGACGCTCAGGAGGCTGGCGCTCGCGCGGGGCGTGAAGCCGGAGGCCGTGACGGCCCGGCTGGACAGCGTCCGCAAGACGGGCCTGGGCCTCGCCAAACAAGATTGGGCCCGCGAGGAGTTCGGCCTCGGGCCCGCGTCCCAGCCGTCCGCCGAAGAAGTGGCGAAGGTCCTGGGCGGAAGTGACGACGAATGAACGGCTTTCCCTATAGAGGGACGTGGGACAAGCCCGCTACGCCGCCCGGCCGGCTCGGGCGAATCGGCGAGGCGTGCGGCATCGCCGCGTTGGTAAACGTGGACGGACGCCCCGAAAGCGGCGCCCGTATAGGTAAAATGATCCGGACTATGGTCGACCGCGAAAACGGCCTCGGCGCCGGCTACGCCGCCTACGGCCTCTTCCCCGAGCGCGCCGACCTCTACTGTCTCCAGATGCTCTTCGACGACCGAGGGGCGCTGGAGCGCGCGCGGGAATTCCTCGGAAAAATATTCCGCCTCGACGCCGACGAGGAAATCCCGACGCACCCGGTGGCGACGCTTTCGGGGAAGGCGCCGATTTGCTGGCGGTTCTTCGTGGCGCCCCCCGGGGAGGCCGAGGGGCAAGAGGACGACTACGTAATGGCGCAGGTCTTCCGGATTAACGCCGAGCTGGCCGGCGCGTTCGTGATGTCCTCCGGCAAAGACATGGCGGTCTTCAAGGGGAACGGCTGGTCGCGCGAGATTTTCGACTTCTACGGCATTGGCGATTACGAGGCGCCGCTGTGGCTCGCCCACTCGCGCTTCCCGACCAATAGCCCGGGCTGGTGGGGAGGGGCGCATCCCTTCAATATCCTGGGCCTCTCCATCATTCACAACGGCGAGATCACGTCCTACGGGACGAACCGCCGGTTCGTCGAGATGTGGGGTTACCGCTGCACGCTGTTGACGGATAGCGAGGTCATCGCGTATTCGCTGGACCTGCTGCTGCGCCAACAACGTCTCCCGGAACTCGTCGCGTGCGCGGTCCTCGCGCCCCCCTACCACTTCCTCATCGACGAGATGGAGAACGGCGGCGCCCGGGAGCTGCTGCGCGAGATCCGCGTGAACTACCGCCCGGCGATGCTCAACGGCCCCTTCAGCATCGCGGTGGCGACGAATTACGAAACGCCGACGCTGCTCGGCATGACGGACCGCAAGAAGCTCCGGCCGCTGGTGGCGGCGACCTCCGCGGACGGCAACACCGTCTTCCTCTCGAGCGAGGAGTGCGCCATCGCCATCCTGGGCGAGGATGCCACGGAAGCCTGGGCCCCCCACGCCGGCAAACCCGTCATCGCCGGCGTAGGGCGCGGCCTGGTCCGGCGCGGCACCGAGGAGTACTTCCAAGGGCTCGAAATAGAGTTCTCGAACGCGTAATCGTTATGGCGGATATATACCACGAAATCCCACCCCTTTACCAGGTCGAAATCGACCGCGAGAAGTGCCGCCTCTGCGAGCGGTGCACGGTGAACTGCACCTACGACGTGCACTCGTTCCAGGGCGAACGCATCGTAGCCCGCAGCGAGAACTGCGTCGCGTGCCAGCGCTGCGCGACGATGTGCCCCCAGGGGGCGATCTCGATCCTGCCGGGGAAAGTCACCTTCGCGCCCCACTACACGTATAGCGATCGCATCAGGCGCATCATCTACGAGCAGGCCAGCACGGGGGGCGTGATGCTCGCCGGCTCCGGGACCGACCTGCCGTACCGCGTCATCTTCGACGACCTGCTGCTCGACGCCGCGCAGGTGACCAATCCCTCCATCGACCCGCTGCGGGAAACGGTCGAGACGGTTACGTACCTCGGCCGCAAGCCGGACCGGATGTCCGTTGCCGAAGACGACGGCAAGTTAATCGTGAGCCGGGGCGCCGACTACCCCAACGTCGAGCTCTCGACGCCGATCGTCGTGGGCCACATGTCGCTGGGGTCGATCTCGTACAACGCTTGCCTCGCCATCCTCCGCGCCGCCAAGGAAGTGGGGACCATGGTCGGGACCGGCGAGGGCGGCCTGCACCCCGACTTCTACGAGTACGCGGACGTCATCAACAGCGAGGTCGCCTCGGGCCGCTTCGGCATCGAGCCCCGCTACCTCAAGGAGATCGCCGCGCTCGAGATCAAGATAGGCCAGGGGGCCAAGCCGGGCCACGGCGGCCACCTCCCCGGCGAGAAGGTCGACGCGGTCATCTCCGAGACGCGCATGATTCCCAAGGGGACGGACGCGTTGTCGCCCTACCCCCACCACGACATCTACAGCATCGAGGACCTGGCGCAGCTCATCGGCGCGCTCAAGGAGGCGAGCCGGTACCGCGTGCCGGTGGGCGTCAAGATAGCCGCCGTTCACAACAGCGCGCCCATCGCTTCCGGCATCGCCCGCGCCGGCGCCGACTTCATAACGTTGGACGGCCTGCGGGGCGGAACCGGCGCCGCGCCCCGCATCATTCGCGACCACGCCGGCATCCCCGTCGAGCTGGCCGTAGCGGCCGTGGACCGGCGCCTCCGCGAGGAGGGAATCCGCCACCTGGTCTCGATCGTGGCCGGCGGGAGCATCCGCTACGCCGCCGACCTGGTAAAGGTCCTCGCGCTGGGCGCGGACGCCGCGATGGTGGGCCAGTCGGCGCTGATCGCGATGGGCTGCCGCGCGTGCCAGATGTGCCACCTCGGCAACTGCTCGTGGGGAATAGCGACGCAGCGGCCCGACCTCACGCGGCGCCTAGACGTGGACATCGCCGCTCAGCGGCTGGCCAACGTCTTCCACGCCTGGACCGAGGAGCTCCGCGAGATCCTGGGCGCGCTCGGCATAGACTCCGTTGAATCGCTGGTGGGCAACCGCGACCGCCTCCGCTACGTGGGGCCCAATCCCAAAGTCGCGGACGTTTTGGGCGTCAAGCACGCAGGCGAACCGTGGTCGGATTAAACGCTTTTGGAGGAAAATGGTCGAAATAAAGGAGAAAGTCGAAGCAGAGGCAAGGGCGGAAGCCGAACCGCACGTCATCGAGATTTCCGCGCTGGACGAACGGGGGGAGCCGAAGTCCTACAAGCTTCTTAACGACGAGGTCCACCGCGCCGCCGCGGTCGGCTGCGACGTCATCCGCCTGCGCGACGTACACGGCCAGCGTTTCCTGGCCGCGGGTCTGGAAGGCCGGGTTCGCCTCGAGGTCTACGGCACGCCCGGCAACGACCTCGGCATCTTCATGGACGGCCCGACGATCGAGGTCTTCGGCTCGGCGCAGGATCAGGTCGGCAACACGATGAACAACGGCAAAATAGTCGTCCACGGCAACGCCTGGGACGTCACGGGCTTCGCGGCGCGGGGAGGCAAGATCTTCGTCCGCGGCGACGGCGGCTACCGCATCGGCATCCACATGAAGGAATTCCGGCGGCACCGGCCGGTCGTCGTATACGGCGGCTGCGTGCGCGAGTTCTTCGGCGAGTATATGGCGGGCGGCCTGCTGGTGGCGCTGGGGCTCGACGGCCGCGGGAAAGCCGCGAGCCGCGACCCGGGCCGCGAGGTCGTCGGCTCGGGCCTCGCGACCGGAATCCACGGCGGCGCGATATACCTGCGCGGCGACGTCCCCGACCATTACCTCGGCGTCGGCGCCGTCAAGGCTGAGCTCGACGAGCGCGACCGCAAAACGCTCGAGCCGGTATTGCGCGAGTTCGGCGAGCACTTCGACGTACCGCTCGAGCTAATTTGGGAGAAGCCGTTCACGAAAGTAGTGCCGGCCTCCTTCAGACCCTACGGCTCGTATTATTGTGGAAAACTGATCTAAAATATGTTTTACTGAATAACAGAAAATAGATTTGGGAGGTTTACTAATACATAAATAACGTACAATAGAAGAAGAAAAGAATGAAAACAAAAAGTAAAAAATGGCAAAAAGTCGTGGAGTTAATTTTCCACGGGGAACGTTTCCAAGGGCATGGTATAGATACGGCGGCCCTGAAGGATATTATTACTTTCCAGGAAATAGTAGCGGAAACAGCCAAAATTATTTGGCGTAGAAATAACCCAAAAAGGGAAAGGTTGTTAAGAGGTTTCGACGAATTAATAACGCTCAGGCTTACGGAGATTAAAAGCGGAAGCGCCGCAGTACCCTTAGAACTGCCTTTAATGGTGGACGAACAGCGAAAACTTTGGGAGGGGCCCCTTAGCGAAGCGAAAGAAGCCGTAGAAAAAACCTATGAAACTATTTGCGCCGCGGCTTTTAAAAAACCGATCCCGCCCGATATACCCAAAGAAATTTTACCTTTATATAATGAATTCGGCAAGACTTTAGAGACGGGCGAAGCGATATTCGTATCTATGATGAAGCCGGGGAGGAAACGGGCTAAGTTTGATAATAACGCAAGGAAAAGAATAACGAGATATATTACCCCTGAATATGAAGACACTACCGAAATTATAGGGACGGTTTTAGCGGCAGACGTTAAAAGGGGCGTATTTATTATTTACCCTGATTTATATCGAGGATTCCCGGTTAACTTACCTAAAGACGCTGAAAAAAAGGTTACGACGGCGTTGAGGGATCACGAGAACGTTAAGTTAAGAGTAAAAGGAACAGGTAAATTTTCGCCGGTTGGCGAACTTTTGAGGATATCCGAAGCTTCCGAAATTTTAACCGTCGAGACCACAAAACGTACGTACGACCAGAAAGCAAAACCGATATGGGAAGTAATTAAAGATATCGCCGATACAATACCGACGGAAGATTTGGAAAAAATACCCCGCGACGCATCTACGCGATTAGATTTCTACCTTTATGGGACCAAAGGAAAATAGGGAGGTATTCGCTGATACCTGTTATTGGATTGCCCTTATAAACCCGGGTGATGATTTTCACGAAACCGCGATAAGTATAGCACCCCGAATTAAGGGTGCTATTATTGTTACTTCTGATTGGGTATTAAACGAATTGTTAACTTTCTTTAATAGGTGGAACCCATTAAAAGAAAAAGCGTTGGAAATATATGATAAAATCGTAGAGGATCCTAACGTAGTTGTAGAACCCGCTTCTAAAAATTCTTTCACCGAAGGGGTTGAAAAATACCGTTCTGAAAAAACTCGAAGTTACAGCATAGTAGATTGTACATCTTTTAATATTATGCGCGCGCGCGGCATACAAGAAGCGCTTTCAACCGACAACCATTTCGAACAAGAAGGTTTTACAAAACTTATTAAATAATATAGCGGAGGCCGCGATGCTCAGATATGCAACGATATTAATAACTTTTGCCGCGCTCCTTACGACCGGCTGTTGGTACGGGACCTTCATGAGCCCGCGGGCCGTCGGCACCGGCAAGGTCCGCCTCCGCGTCGCCGGCGAGCTGCCGGCCTACCTCAAAAGCCACGACCGCGAAAAGGACAACGCCAAGGTCCCAGGCCCGGAGGGAAAAGAGGTGACGCCCGGCTTCGGCGACGGCTTCGCCAACGCGATGATAACCTACGGCGCCGGCGAGCGCTTCGACATCGGCCTCCAGGGCAACTTGTACTCCGTCGGTATCCACGCCAAGTGGTGCGCGGTGGTAGTGCCGGAGAGAAAGAAGAGAGGGATGGACTTCTCGCCCATCCTCTTCCTCAACTACATCTTCGAGACTCAGCGGATCGCGCCCAAGCTCTCGCTCGTGGGCGGCCTGCCCATCAGCCGCATCGCCGAGGCCTACATTGGCTACGAGGGCTTCTACGGCCCCCAGATGAACCTCATCGACGACGTGTTCGCGGGCCGCATCGATTTCGAGGACATAGGAAAGCAGGAGCTCTATCAGGACAACTTCTTCATCGGCGTCGACTTCAACTTCAAGGATATCGGCTTCACCACCGAAATAGGCTACCCCATCAACCGCAACGACCGCGACAGGTCGTCGACGATATGGTTCGGCATCGCGGCCTACTACGGCGAGCTGTTGAGGGGTCTGTTGTAGCCGGCCGAAGAAGGCCGGGGCGCCGCGCGCGGCGCCTTAATCGAGCAATATAAAGGAAGACCCCGTCCAATGGGCGGGGTTTGTTTTTAACTATCGCGGGTAATCCTTTCACTCTTGGACCACCCGATACATTATAGCATTATTAAAGGAGACGGTAACCTCAAAAAGGGTTTTTACGCCTTCGCCCGCGAGGCAAAGCTTGACGGGCGCGACGCAATCTGTTAAGAGTTAACCCTGCGGCGCTCCGTTTTAACCGCCTTTTGTAATATGAAACTCAAAGGCCACCACATAATCCTGCTGCTCATCATGGTCGGCATGCTCGCCGGCGGCATCTGCGGCTGGGCCTTCGGCGAGAAGATGCTCGCCGTCAAGTTCCTGGGTGACCTCTTCCTCAACTCCCTCAAGATGATGATCGTGCCGCTCATCGTGGCGTCGATGATCACGGGGGTGGCGTCGTTGGGGGACATCCGGCGGCTGGGCCGGACCGGCCTGGTGACCGTCGGCTACTACTTCCTGACCACCGGCGTCGCGGTCGGCATCGGCATCTGCCTCGCGAACATCATCAAACCGGGCGCCGGCGTAACGCCCGTGGCGCAGGAGCTGCCGTCGATGGTGGGGGAGAAGACGTACACCGTCGTCGACGTCATCGTCAACATGATCCCGGAGAACATCTTCGAGGCCGCGGCCGAGACCAACGTCCTGCCCCTCATCGTCGTGGCGCTCGTCTTCGGCGGGATCCTGACGACGCTGGGCGAGAAGGGCAAGCCGGTCATAAAGTTCTTCGAGGGCGTCAACGCCGCGGTCATGAAGCTCGTCTACCTGGTGATGATGTTCGCGCCTGTCGGGGTATTTGCGCTGGTGGCGACGAAGCTGGGCGCCGCGGGAGGAGGGGAGGCGTTCTGGGGAGAGCTGTTCAAGCTGGGCAAGTACGCGGCCACGGTGCTTACGGGTCTCGCCCTCCACGCCTTTATAGTCCTGCCGCTGCTGCTTTTCCTGGTCGCCCGCCGCAACCCCTTCAAGTACGCGTTCAACCTGCTCACGCCCTTCGCCACCGCTTTCTCCACCGCCTCCTCCGCCGCGACGCTGCCGATGACGATGCGCGCGGTCGAGAAGCGCAACAAGGTCTCCAACGAGGCGGCGTCGTTCGTGCTGCCGCTGGGCGCCACTATAAACATGGACGGGACGGCGCTCTACGAGGCGGTGGCGGCGCTCTTCATCGCGCAGGCGTACGGCATCCACCTCGGCCCGGCGCAGCAGCTCATCATCTTCTTCACGGCGACGCTGGCGGCGGTGGGCGCCGCGGCCATCCCGGAGGCGGGGCTGGTGACGATGGTCATCGTGCTCACCTCGGTGGGCCTCCCGGTGGAGGGCATCGGCGCCATCCTGGCCATCGACTGGTTCCTGGACCGCTGCCGCACGACCGTGAACGTGTGGGGCGACAGCGTCGGCGCCGCGGTCGTCGACCGCCTCGAGGTCAGCCGCCGCGCGACGCGAGACGAGGTGGAGGAGTATTAGGAAGCTTTTTTACCTTGACTCATAAAGAATTAATATGTAGTTTATACTACGAGGAGTAAAATATGAAAAGGGAATTTATAGATATCCCGGTTACTTGCGAGTACAAAGACTACGTTATTGACTCCGTACGGTCCCTGCACCAAGAAGGCGATTTAAACATACAACCGGAATGGCAGAGGTACGACGTTTGGGATATAGAAAAAAGGTCTAGGTTCATAGAATCTCTATTGCTAAAATTCCCCGTACCGCCGATATATTTAACAGAAACCGGAGACGGTTCTATGGCCGTAATTGATGGTCAACAAAGACTAACAGCTATTCTGCTATTTTTGGGACACGTGATATTGGACAGGAATGATAAACCTATAAAAGAACCTTCTTTTAGGCTTAAGGGGTTAACTTTTTTCAAAGAACTCGATAAAAAGAATTTTAAAGAACTAGGCCCGGAAATCATAAAAAAGTTTTTATATAATTGCTCGTTACCGGCTGTAATTATTAGAAAGGAATCTCCCCCGCGGGCTAAATACGAAATATTCGAAAGGCTAAACCGTGGGGTAACCCCGTTAATAGAACAAGAAATTAGGAATTGCGTGTACCACGGCCCGTATAATAATTTATTGATTAAAATGGCGCAAATGCCTATAGCAAAACAATACCTCCGTGAAAGAACGCCGTACCGTATGGATCGGGAAGAATTAATATTACGATTTTTTAGTTTCCAGAATACTAGTTACAACAACTATTCGGGAGACATGAAAAAATTCTTGAACGACGATATGGAAGAAAACCAAAATAAAAATAAAAACTTTTTAGATAATCTAGAAAATAAGTGTAAAAAAGCCTTCGACTTAACCCGAACCGTTTTCGGGGATAACGGTTTTAAAAAATATATATTACCGTTAGAGAGCGAAATTGATGTAACGGGAGAAACGGTAGAACTTTCCGATATAATCGAGGATTTCGAAGGTATAAACGGGAAATACTCTACCCAAATAAACAAAGCAGTTTTCGATATAATTATGTACAGTTTTGCAGTTTACGAAAAACCCCAAATCGTTAAGGCGGCCGACGCAATTAGGGAGTTATTTTTAGATTTATCTACTACTGAGGAAAAGTTCAAAAAATCGTTAGGCGTTTACGATACCGCGTCCACTAATAACGTAAAAACTAGATTCTCGGTATGGTTGGCTAAACTTAACGACTTAATAGGGCCCCCGGAAAAAGAGCCTCGGAATTTGAGTCTTAGCTTCAAACGTTCCTTATTCGAAAACAATCCGGAGTGCGAAGAATGCCATAACGAAATTAAAACGATAGACGACGCGCATTTAGACCACATATTTGAATACGCAAAAGGCGGGCGTACGGTACCTGATAACCTTAGGCTAACGCACCGCTTTTGTAATTGGTACCGGATAAATAAGAATAGAGCTGGTACTTAAAAATATTTTGAAACCGGGTAATACACCGAAAATCCCGCCTTTTAGGGTTGGGTATGATTATTATTTTTAATTATCTATATAAAGCGTATCGCTATTTCACGTTAGAAACATAGATAAAACTCTACGACCAAGCAATGAATAAACCATTCTTCGTCGTTTTATTGGCGGTTTTCATAGCCTACCCCGCCCTCGCGCTGCACCTCTACCAGCCGGCGCACGAGTACGCCGACGCGGAGGTAGCCGAGCTCAACTGGTTCGAGCTGACGCTGCTGGAAAATGAGCCGTACGCCCGCCAGGGACAGGTCTTCGACTCGGACTTTCTCATGGACCACTACCTCGCCACCGACTGGTACGGGCCGGTGCACGGCACGCGGGAGCATATCGAGGCGGCGATGACGTTCACGCCGAAGGAAGTGATGGACATGGCCCGCTTCAAGAAGGCCGCGGCGAAGCTCAAACCGACGTACGACGGCTGCTGGCCCGTCGACGACCTCGCCGGCCTGGACGTCAAGTACTACCGCAAGGTGTCGTCCGCTCGCGTCCCCAAGGTCCAGCTCTCGCCCGAATTCTATGACCTGGGCGCGGCCGACGGCATATCGGTCTGGTCGCGGCCTGCCGTCGTCGCGGACGACGCTTTGGAGAAAGAGCCGGCCTCCGGCGACTACTACCGCGTATACTCCCGCGAGGGCGGCACGATCGCCGCGGTCGGAGCGTTAGGCCAGAGCCACGGTAAGGCCTACGCGATATGGAAAGCGTGGTTCGACGCGGAGGGCGCGCTGCGCCTCTTCCACCCTATCTATAGACGCGACGGGAAGACGAGCAAGGTCGCGATCGCGGCTTTCGCGGGGAGCGCGGAGGACACGCGCGTGCGTTGCCTGATTTCGGGCGACGCGAGCCGTATAGACATGGAGGTCCGCGGCGGCCCGTACGCCCGGCTGCCGTTCAAGGTCATCCTCTACGAGGAGCGGCGCGACGGCGCCGAGGGGTACAAAGAGCTGGTCGGCGACTAACCTGGAATATGTAGCGATAAAAAAACCCCGCCTCGTACGAGGCGGGGTTTGCGTACGGGTCGGGTTGATTCAAAGGCCGAGGACTTACGGCCCGAATCGCACGGTGGCGGGTTTGCGGTCGCGCGCGACGTTTTGGTTGTCCATCTCGTCGTTGAGGATCATTTCCCCGAGCTTTTCGCCCAGTTTCGTAAGCTCGGGTATGGCCTTCGCGTCGTCCATTTCGATAGGGTACGGCAAATCCACTTCGAAACGGCGGAAGTCGAGCTTGGCGAAGAAACGTTGAACCAAAGCCACCTGTTGCTCGCTGGCGTCGGCAGCGAAGGTATCGATAACGTGGGGCGCCCAGTCCAGGGCGTTAAAGCCGTCGGCCCAACCCGGTTCCCGGTCTTTCTTGTAGCGCCCGGTGCCGAGGCTGATAAGCGTGGTCTCCTCCGGCAGCCAGTCCTCGAGGCATATCGCGGCCTCGAACGCGGTGATATAGCACGGGTTCGCGTACGACCCGACGCCGCCGTCCACGTAGCGGCCGTCCACTACCGGCATGTACGTGGGCGCGGAAGAACTGCATAACACGGCTTTCCAAACCTTCCACGTTTTATATTTGTCTCTCCACGGTTTGATGAAGAGGGTTCGGTTGCCGACCACGTCGCGCACGGTAATGACGACGTCGACGCGGGGCTCCCGGTCCCAGAGCTCCCCCATCGTCGTTTCGCCTATTACCTTACGCAGGTAGGAGATGAACCGTTTAGTGGGGTACTGATAAGAAACGATGAACTTAAAAGGCGAAGTGGTACGCCAACTCTTCCGGAAGACCTTTTTACCGAGCGTTACGTAAAGCTCGTGAATCTTCTCCGCCCGGATGCCGGCGGCCATAGCCCCGGCGATGATGCTGCCGGTAGAGGTCCCGGCCGTCAGCTGGAACATCTCGTGGCACGGCTTCCCCTTGGCCTTTTCCAAAACGGCCATCGCCTTCGCGACCATCGTCCCGCGGATGCCGCCACCGTCTACGGCGAGCGCGGCGTGTTTGCGAAACGGCTTCATAGCTTGCCTCCCGGTTTAAAAGTGAATAATAAAGTGCGGTTTATGCTCCGCCGGGCGTTACCTACGGCGTCTCGCCTTCAACGACCTCCACCCCACCTAGATTCGAAGCTATGTCGGCGAGTACTTTCTCGCGCGCCGTCTCGTTTGCGATCTTCGCGACCAGGAAATTTGC
>SDBS01003039.1_pt1 | contig 16492 bp, 13 predicted proteins | sample 2277091 | NCBI WGS metagenome assembly SDBS01 (sample SAMN10404972, study PRJNA504765) | marine sediment metagenome | isolation source: marine sediment core GS10_PC15, 163 cmbsf | place: Arctic Ocean: Southern Knipovich Ridge | collected 2010 | reverse complement strand
TTGGAATTTGGAATTTGAAAATCTTAATATTGCATCCTGTATACTGAGATCTAGAATATCATACAGATCACGCCCATATGCCCGTATCTGCTTAGGAATAATACTGTTTTGGCTCATGCCAGGAACAGTGTTTATCTCCAGGAAATAAGGTGTATTTCGTGAGATGATATAATCGATACGAACGATACCATGGCATCCCAGCTTGTCATAGATAGTGGAAGAAAGCTTTATGCACTGCTGTACCAGGTTATTAGAGATTCTGGCAGGGGTAATTTCTTCAGCTTTGCCGTCTGTATATTTTGCCTCAAAATCAAAAAATTCATTCTTACTGATAATTTCAGTCAGGGGAAAAATATGACTTTCCCCGGAAGTTTTAATAAGACCACATGAAATCTCAGTACCATTTATAAACTCTTCAATAATCACCTCGTCATCTTCAGCAAAAGCCTTAAGAATAGCAGCCTGTAAGGCGTCTTCATGACTTACCTTAGAAATCCCAAAACTCGACCCACTGTTATTTGGCTTAACAAAATATGGCAACTTGAACTTTTTTTTGATTTTTTTCAGATCAATTAGTTCATCTTTGCGAACCATTATGCTCTTAGCAACAGGAATCCCAAATTCTTTCAGGAAGATCTTGCAGGCAAATTTGTTAAAACTCAATGCTGAACAGAAAACCCCACAGCTGGTGTAAGGAATTCTCATAAGGTCGAAATAAGATTGAAGTTTACCATCTTCCCCGGGCATTCCGTGGATGGCCATTAAAACACAATCAAAATGAATTTGTTGCCCTCCCTGTGTGAAAGAGAAGTCGTTTTTATCTATGTCTGTATGTTTATGATTCACCTGAACCTTCCAGTCATTTCCCTTGATCTGAACAAGGTATGCATCATATTTGTTTGCATCCAAAACCTTTAATAGTTCGCTTGCGCTTTGTATAGATATTTCATATTCTGAAGAATCCCCACCGGCAACAATAGCTATCTTTTGTTTCATAGAATCCCACGAATTAAAGAATTATGATTGGGAACAATCTTGTTCAATCTTTTTTCTGATTTTTATAATATTCATTCAATATTTCCTGTGCTGCAATAAACGGACTGGTTTCCATATTAAGGACTTTTTTTTCAAAAAGCAAAAGCTTTTTTTGAATTAACTCATTATTATAAAACCGGGTTTTCAATTTCTCTTCAATCGTTTGATACATCCAATATTTTAATTGAGAATTTCGATTATTTTCGAACCAGCCATTTGTACGAGTCAAAGAAACAAATTCAAGAATTGTTTTCCATATATCATCCAGACCTTTTTTTGTGTAGGCAGAGCAGGATGAGACTTTAGGAATCCACCCGGTTTCACTGGGAGGAAAAAAATGTAAAGCATTTCTAAAATCTGCCATGGCCCTTTCGGTTTTTTTCAAATTATCTCCATCTGCTTTTGTAATAGCTATAAGGTCAGCCATTTCCATAATCCCACGTTTGATTCCCTGAAGTTCATCTCCTGATCCCGGAAGCATCAATAAAAGGAAAAAATCAACCATAGAATGTACAGCAACTTCCGATTGTCCTACACCTACTGTTTCAATAAATAAAACATCAAAACCGGCAGCTTCACAGAGAATAATGGTTTCTCTTGTTTTTCTTGCCACTCCTCCTAATGATCCGGTTGATGGAGAAGGCCGGATAAAGGCGTTTGGATCAGATGCAAGGCTTTCCATCCTGGTTTTATCTCCCATTATGCTGCCTCCTGACCGGACACTGCTGGGATCAATAGCCAGAACTGCCAGTTTTTTTCCGGAGGATGTTATGATTCCTCCAAGTTCTTCTATAAAAGTACTTTTACCAACTCCAGGAACGCCTGTAATTCCTACCCTTATTGAATTTCCACTTTTAGTTAAACAGAGTTCAACGATCTCCCGGGCAAGTTGGATATGATCTTTCCTGGAACTTTCTATGATGGTAATTGCCTGACTGAGAATCACCGGATCATGATTGAGAATTCCTTCTGAATACTCAGTGGCAGTAAGCACTTGCTTTCTCTTTTTCCTGCTTAAATCAAATGCCTGTTTATTTACCGGGTCTGCACGGGGAACTCCTGCACTGACACTGAGTGCACTTTCTTTACTTTTTCCCCCTTTTCCGCCTGTTTCCATAGGCTTACGAAGTTAATTCTAAAAACATCATAAACAAAACTCCCGGAAACACAGAATAAAGACGAACAGAAGATAATGACACTTTACTTTAAACTTAAGTGAAGAGCTTCAATTTAAGCTTTAGAATTTTGCCAACTCGCCAGACCACTTAAAATGGCCAGACGAGTATCTCCCATGCTGACTTACTGGAAATGGGTTTTTAGAATTTCCTCCACCTGATCTTTTGATTGTATGCTGCTTGTGGCCTGAACAAGCTTGCCATTTTTATAGTAAACAGTGAAAGGTAATCCCATAAAACCCATACATTCAGGAAGCTGACGAATTACTGAAGATACAGGTATATCAAAATCCATATCATAAAGTTTCACCTGGGGAAAATCTTTTTCAAGTTGAATCATGCTTGCATATACCGGAATACACATCGGCCCCATACGCCCACAACAGATCATGACATTCTCGTTCTCATTCAATGCCTTTTCATATTCTTCCTTGGTTTCTATATGTTTAAGATTTGTATGTAACATTTTTGCCAGATCAGTTAAATAATGAGATTAGAAATTTGAACTGCAAAATTATAAAATATTATCTTCAAAAGATATATCCTGGTATAATTCATTTGAGCAAACAAAAAAACGAGTCCGGCAATTTGAACTCGTTTTTGTTTATATCTTTTTGAATACTAATTGGCCTTCGGAGCCATTACTTCACCAGTAACCCTGAGCACAATAGTTGAGAATTTAGGATCATTTGTAATCACGGTAATAGATTTATTCTGACGGCCAATTCTTGTACCCGAGCTAAAAATTGCCTTGATTGAACTACTCTGTCCTGGTTTGATTACTCTTTCTTTTGGAGAAACCGCAGTACAACCACAACTCGATTTTATTTTCCTGATTACAAGATCGGTTTTTCCAGTATTTCTGAATACGAAATCATGTTCAACCGATGTTTTTTGTGCCATCTTTCCGAAGTTAAAAACCTTTTCGCTAAATTCAATTTTTGGTGCAGCTGCCATTTCCTTTTCTGTCAGACTACCAAAATCTTCAGTAATGGTGGCAGAAATAGTAAGAAGGTTCTTTCTGTCCTTAGTGTCATTATAAACAATCATTACACGGTTAACAACAAAACCCCAGTCATTTACCAGGTTTGCATCATAAATGCCCTGAATGCTTCCCTTTTGATTTGGCTTGAGTATTTGCGGAGAGGCAGTAAGCTGAAGATGTTTCGGAACCATATCAAATGTTATTGTCTGGTTTTTGTCAGTTGTATTTACCACCTGGACAGAAACAGTTTTTTTCTGGTTTTTAAATACCTTAACAAAGGCCATGTGATTGGTTTTAAAACGTATATCTCCAATGACAAAAGGAAAATCATCTTCAATAGTTCTTGGCTTTGGAATCACATTCCCGGTAATTCTTAAACTCACCAAATTTTTGTCGGCATTTGAGTAAACAGTAGCCGATTTGTTAAATTTATTTGGACGATTTTTGGGGTTGTAGGCAATCTTAATATGACCTTTTGCTCCCGGCATAACAGGTTCCTTTGTCCAGCTTGGAGTTGTGCATCCGCAAGATGCTGTAACCCTGTTAATGATCAGGGGCTGACTTCCAGTATTTGTGAAAATAAAATCATAGCTGGCTGTCCCGGCTTCTTCTTTTATATTTCCAAAATCATGAGTTTGACTCTCAAACGAAATGCTTGCTGTTTTTTGTTGTGCATTCAAACGGAAAGCAGTTGAAAAGATAAGAGTCAATATGAGGATATTGATAAATTGTTTCATAAGTCTGTTAAATATTAGATAAAACCTCCTGTACTTATAGCATATAACGTACCAAAGTTAATAAAGTTTTAATTTGTAATCCTTATTTCATACAATTAAGAATTAATTTATAAAAGTAGTATGAACCCTGAAGGGCCAGGCGAATATAAACTTACGATTGAATTTTTATTCATTCTTGTTTATATTATTTTTGAAGAGAAATTGTATAGCCGGTACAAAAATATTATGTTTTTAGCTTATATTTAAAGATTTCGGTGTAATTCTTGCAGGTTATTTGTTTTTTTACCGGATAAGAATATTGAATTTGCCCATGGTAAATGTTTTGAGAAAATATTTCTTGCTTGCCTTGCTTCTTTTATCTTCTGCCTATTCAAGTGGTCAGTTTTACAATGGCCTGCAGATGACCTTCGGGAAAAACCGTGTTCAGCACTATAATTTTTATTGGTCCTTTTATCGCTTCGAAAGGTTTGATGCCTATTTTAATGAATATGGCAGGGAGCTTGCCGAATATACAGGACGCTATGCAAATAAAAAGTTAGTTGAACTTGAAGATTTTCTGGATTACCATCTGGACAGACGCCTTATTTTACTTATTTATAATAAAATGTCTGATTACAGACAGAGCAATATGGGCCTCATTACAGGAAAGGATGATTACAATCTGGGAGGGATTTCCACCATTATTGAAAATAAGGTTTTTCTTTATTATGAAGGGGATCACCGACGGTATGATCAGCAAATTACAAAAGCCATTTCTTTTACCTTAATTAATGAAATGATTTTTGGCTCTGATAAAACCAGGACAAAAAATTCTACCAGGATGGATCTTCCTGACTGGTATTTTAAGGGATTGATTTCATTCCTGTCAGTAAATTGGAATTTTGAAATTGAAAATGAAGTGAAAGATGGAATACTCTCAAACAGGTACAATAAATTAAACCGGTTGAAAATTGAGAATGCTGAAATTGCAGGTCATTCCTTCTGGAAGTTTATTGCCGATACTTATGGTGTGAATATCATACCCAATGTTCTGTACATAACAAAAATAAATGAAGATTTTGAAAAGGGTTTATATTATGTTCTGGGCGTAACTTTAAAAGAACTGAACAAGGAATGGCTCTCTTATTATAAGGAGAAGTTTTCGACGGAAGATGCTGCAGGGGGCTCTCCTCAGGGTTCAAAAATCTTAAAAAAACCTAAGAAAAATCGTGTTTACCAGCAAATCAGAATAAGCCCGGATGGTCAAAATATTGCCTATGTTACAAACGAACTTGGGCAATACAAGGTTTGGATTCACAATTTGGAGACAGGGAAAAGTAAAAGAATTTACAGAAAAGAACCTAAAGTAGAGCAAATCATTGATTATTCTTATCCGGTAATTACATGGCATCCTACCGGTAAAATGTTGACCATGGTTATTGAAGAAAAAGGCGGACTGGATATTCTTTTTTACAGGATCTCTACCGGTAAAATTGAGCGTAAAAACCTTCTGTATTTTGATAAAGTACTGGATATATCTTATTCTCCAAATGGAACTAAATTGCTTTTTTCAGCAATGAAGAACAGCCTCACCGATTTGTTCTTGTTTGATGTGGCGGCTGGCACGCACGAACAACTTAGCTATGACCTGGCTGATGATTTGTACCCCAGGTATACAACAGATGGAAAAAAAATAATTTTTAGCTCAAACAGGTTTATTGATACTTTGTATTTCAATCGGATCTATGATAAAAGAACAGCTACAAATTATGAGTTGTTCTTATACGATCTTGAAAATCGATCCCCGGTCTTAACTCGTTTGTCAGAAGGAAAATATATTGATAAAATCCGGGCTTTTTCAATGCAGGACGATGAGTATTTATATCTTGGAGACCAGTCAGGAATTATCAATCGCTACCATGCTCGTTTTGACAGCTCAATAAGCTATATTGATACAACTATCCATTACAGGTACTTTACCAGGTCGGTTCCACTAACAAATTATTCAAGGAATATTATTGAAACTGATTTTGACCCGGCTTCGAGGATAATGGGAGAAGTAGTTTACGAAAATGGCCTGTATAATATGTATTATGATCAATTGTTGCCGGGAGAACTGCCGGAAATTGCAAGCCTTGAAACTACCATTTTCAGAGAGAAACATACATTAGACCTGTATAAAGCCGACAGCATAGAAACCCTCAGGCGGAAGCTTATTGAGGAGGATCGTCGGATTCGGGATACACTTACAAAACCACTCTATGCATATTTTGAGATTGATAATCAGATAGATATCAACAATTATGTGTTTGAAGAAGAGAAGGAAAATTACTATTGGCATCTTCTGAAAAAGGATAATATTGAAATAGATCTTGATACTGCAGTCCTGGATCTGCCACCCATTCGAATATATGAAACGTCCTTTTATACCAATAATATGGCAAGCCAGGTGGATTTTGGTTATATGGGACAATCATATCAGGCTTTTAATGGCAGTGGTGTATATAATAATACCGGAATAGGGATGCTTTTTAACATTGGAACCAATGATCTGTTTGAAGATTATAAGATAGTAGGTGGATTCAGGTTTTCAGGAGACTTTGATTCCGGGGAGTTCCTCTTAAGTTTTGAAGACCTGAAAAAGAGATTGGATAAACAGATCATTTTTCACAGGCAATCCTTTAAATCCTTTATTGATAATTCAACCTTTGTTAAAATTCATACCAATCAGATTTTCTATAGTTTGAGATATCCTTTTAATCAGGTTATGGCTGTTAAGGGTACTGTCAGCATAAGAGGTGATAAGCAGGTATACCTGGCAACAAATACAGACAATTTATACAAAGAGAATCTGCATGTGACATGGGCCAATTTTAAACTTGAATACATATACGATAATACAAGATACCGGGGGATTAATTTTTATAATGGCACAAGGCTTAAAATATTTGGTGAAGTTTATCGCCAGTTTGAAAGGAAGAAGTCAGATGTTTTTATAATAGGAGCTGATTTCAGACACTACCTCAAAATACACAGAGATTTAATTTGGGCCAATCGCTTTGCCACAAGCACTTCTTTCGGGCATAATAAATTGATTTATTATTTAGGCGCCATCGATAACTGGTTTATGATATTTGATGTTGAGAAGATGTTTGACAGAAGCATTCCTGTAGATCAAACTCAAAATTATGTTTTTCAAACACTTGCTACCAATATGCGAGGGTTTAAGCAGAATATACGAAATGGAAATTCTTTTGCTCTTATCAATTCCGAGATCAGGTGGCCTGTTATCAGATATTTAGCCGATCATCCCATTTCCAATAAGTTTCTAAATAATTTCCATATCGTTGGCTTTGCAGATGTTGGTACTGCATGGACCGGATGGAATCCTTATTCAGGCGATAATGCCTACGACCAGGAGGTAATTGAAAATGGTCCTATTACCGTTACAGTTAAATCAAACCGGGAACCAATTGTTGCGGGTTATGGCTTTGGAGCCAGGACGACACTTTTCGGGTATTTTGTCAGGGCTGACTATGCATGGGGAGTGGAGAATTTCAGGGTACGAAAACCAATGTTTTATTTTTCATTCAGCTTAGACTTCTAATCATGAGTTCCTCAGATATTCTTATGCTTTTGATTATTGGCTTATTTGCAGGTACAGTGGGTGGATCTCTGGGAGTAGGAGGGGGTATTGTAATAGTTCCTGCCCTGATTTTCTTTTTTGGTTTTAGTCAGCATTCTGCCCAGGGAACCAGTCTTGCAGTTCTTATGTTTCCGATGGCCATTTTTGGAGCTTATAATTATTACAGGAATGGTTATGTGAATTTTAAATATGCTATTATCCTGGTTCTCGCATTTGCAGTCGGACAATACCTTGGATCACTTATGTCCGTCAATCTTCCCGAACGTTTATTGCGAAAATTATTTGGTGGTTTTGTGATGCTGGTTGGTCTAAGGATGTTCTTGTGGAAGTAGCGAAAAGATAATTCTATGAGAGAAAAAATATTAAATCTGGCCGATCAATATTATGAAGAGATCCTTCATTTTCGAAGACGGCTTCATATGTATCCGGAACTTTCATTCCGGGAATTCGAAACCTCCAAATTGATTGAGAGGAATCTGGAGCTTAGTGGAATTCCCTATCAGGGGGGATTTGTGAAAACCGGAATTGTAGCGCGTATTGAAGGTAATCGTCCGGGAAAAAAGATCGTAGCCCTCAGGGCTGACATGGATGCTTTAGCCATTCAGGAGGAGAATGACATAGAATATAAATCTAAAAACAAGGGAATCATGCATGCCTGTGGACACGATATCCATATGTCCTGTGTAATGGGGGCAGCAAAAATTCTGAATGAATTAAAAAACCAAATGGAGGGAACCGTACTCCTGGTATTTCAACCAGGGGAAGAAATGATTCCAGGAGGAGCAAAACAAATGATCGCAGAAGGAGCATTCAGGGAATACAGGCCCGATGCTTTTTTTGCTCTTCATGTTGAACCAGATTTGCCTGCAGGCGTACTTGGCTTTAAAGAAGGAAAGTATATGGCTGCTAATGATGAAATATATTTAAAAGTAACAGGTACAGGCGGGCATGCTGCCTTTCCTGATAAAATCAATAATCCTCTGCTTATTGCTTCCAAAATATTATTAGCCTTAGATGAGTTTATAAAGAAAAATTATTCTGGAAATCATGGAAATGTTCTTTCTTTTGGAAGGATGATTGCTGATGGAGCTACCAATGTAGTTCCCGAATTAGTAATTATTGAAGGAAGCTTTCGTACCCTGAATGAAGATTGGAGACAAACTGCCAGAGATACCATAAAGTCAGTGGCTGAAGATACAGCCAGGCAGATGGGAGGGAAATGCGAAGTGGAAATCAGAAATGGTTATCCGGTGCTTATAAACAATCAGGTCTTAACAGGAAAAGCAAAAACCAGAGCAGGGGAATTAATTGGAACTGAGAATATTGTAGAATTGGATATAAGGCTTAGTTCTGAAGACTTTTCTTATTACAGCCAGAACTATCCTTCCTGCTTTTTCCGATTGGGAGTTGGAGTTTCAGGAAAACCGGCTGCTACTCAACTGCATACATCCAAATTCATAGCCCGGGAAGAATCAATTAAAACTGGTATGGCCAGCCTGTCATGGTTGGCATGGACATCCTTAATGGACCGGGAGGGCCGGAATATTTTTTGAATGGATAATAGTTAATTACAAAAAACATTTTTGTTAAATATTTGTATATTTGCCAAACTTTTCTGAGAGGAGTTTGAATAATTGTTAACCAATAAATTTTTTTTAAAATGGCATATGTAATTAATGATGATTGTACAGCTTGCGGCACATGTGTTGATGAATGTCCGGTTGAGGCTATTTCTGAAGGTGACATTTATAAAATTGATCCTGATCTTTGCACCGACTGTGGTGCTTGTGTAGATGTGTGTCCGGTTGAAGCAATTCATCCTGAATAAGAATTTTTATTTCTTTTAAAGACAAGAAAGACCAGCCGTCCAGGCTGGTCTTTCTTGCTTTTGAAAGGGAATGCTTTTTCATCTCGGATCATATTTTGAAACCATCAGTATCTTTTGATAATCCGACTCATTCATTAATTCCTGAAAACTTGAATTCGGGCTGTTTTTCATGTAGCTGTTCACAATTTGCCATCCCAGCCATACTGCCGCCCTTCCGGGAGACTCCCTTGGAAAATAATTTGTAAATGGACCTTCCCCCACAAGTTTCCTGATAACGAGTTGATCAGTTTCAAACAATAATTTATTCTCAACCAGGTAAGCCCACATATTTTTTTCATTTTCAATACACCATCCATATTGCTCAGATGAAAATCCAATAATGATATTATCAGATTCATCGGGCATCATTGCTTTGACAAAATAGCTCAGTTTCCCCTGGTAAATTATATTGTTCAATACATTGTTCCGTGCCTCGCCAAATTGAAATTCAGTACTGCCCCATGAATACATGCAATCTGAGGGAATTTTTCCGGGATTCATGTTTGTTCTTATGTATAATGGTAATCCCAGGCGTGGATAATATTCATAATCTGTTCCAAGGTACCTGTCAATACCAATTCCCAGAATATTTGTGTCGATAATAATAGAACTGTTAAAACCCGAAACAAAGCTGTAAATTTCGGGAACGGTTTTTTCAGGGAAATAATATTTGTAATATTTAAAGGCCAGGGTTAATTCTTTTTCTAAAAAACTAATGTCTGAAAATACCTCCTGACTTTTATTATATACTTCATTATTCATTTTGTTTGTTAGAAAGGCCTCTAAAAAATCTATGAAAACCGGATCATTTGGATCGCCAATATTGATAACATAAGAAAATAAGGAAAGAAAATGCTGGTATTTTGAATTCAAATCCTTTGTTGACTGGGGAATATTATTCAAATTTATATTAAAAAGTTCCTGCTCAAATCGAATGATTGACAGCTCCAGATCAATTCCTGATAAAGGAACTTTTAATGAATTTCTTTTACATCCGGTAAGGACAAGAACGGAAACGAATAGAATGAGAAAAAGTTTTTTCATGTGTTAATTATTTATTTTTCAATTCAGTTTATGAATCCAGCACACTTATTGTAATAAATTACTTGTAAATTTAGTGAAGTTCGGGGAAGAAGTGTTTGACTGAATCATAAAATTAATTATTCAATTTCTTCCATATTTATTAACTTTACCCCGGATAATTCCTCGATTTTCTGAATTCTGATAGCTGTAGTAAATCAGTTGAAATAATGATAAAAAGACAATTACCAAACTTAAAGGGTTTTCAGGCTTATAAACGCTTCCAATTCTTTTTTCTTATGCAAATCCTGGTATTTCATTTATCACCTGCTTTTTCTCAGTCTGAAACTTCGCTTAGTATTGCTGTTGACCCCCACATTTCCTGGTTTAAGAACGATAACAGAGACATTGATACAAAAGGAGTAAAACCAGGAATTTCCTATGGTTTGATCATAGATAAATTTTTTGGAGAGAAATACGCCTTTTCCACCGGGCTTTTCATTACCCATCTTGGGGGTAAGCTTTCATATTCTGATACAGTTCTTATTGCCGGCTCAGTAGACACGGTGATCGTTCCTGCAGGGACTGTTTTAACTTATAATCTGCAATATCTCAGCATTCCAGTAGCTCTAAAACTAAAGACTGTTGAAATAGGGTATAAAACCTTTTATGTTGAACTTGGATTAAAAGCAATGGTGAGGATAAATTCAAAAGCATCAGCCCCTGACAATTTGCTTGTAAAGGATAATATTTCGGATGAAACAGCTCTTTTTAACCTGGCCTATTTCTTCGGCGGAGGCATGGAATTTTCGGTCGGAGGAAACACCTCCATTATTGGAGGATTATTTTATACCAATACTTTCCTTGATATTACAAAAGATTTGCATCAGAAACCAAAGGATTACCTGCGGGCAAGTATTATGTCATTTAGGATAGGTGTTTTATTTTAACTGAGAAAAAGTAATACATGATGAAAATTGGACTTGCACAATTAAATTTCCAGGTTGCTCACTTTGAAAAGAATATTTCAAAGATTGTGAATGCAATTGAAGAGGCAAAATGCCAAAAAGCTGATCTTATCATTTTTTCAGAATTATCTATTTCGGGATATCCCCCTCTGGATCTTCTGGAGCGAAAAGAGTTTGTTGATAAATGTGTGAGTGGGATTGAAGAGATTGCCAGGCACTGTGTGAATATTGCCGCAATTGTTGGAGGCCCGGTACAGAATCCCTCCCCGGAAGGAAAAAATTTATACAATGCCGCCTATTTCCTTGAAGAAGGAAAAGTAAGAAAGACCATCCTGAAAAGCTTATTGCCTACCTATGATATTTTTGATGAATACCGCTACTTCGAACCGAATAATAAATTCGAACTAATTGATTTTAAAGGCAAAAAACTGGCTGTTACAATTTGTGAGGATTTGTGGGATAAGCAGGAATTTGAAACCGATTTTGGAAAGAACCACCTCTATGTTGTTTCTCCAATGGATGAACTATCCGGCTTGAACCCCGATATGATAATCAATATTGCTGCTTCCCCCTATTCTTATCATAAAGAGTCAGCAAAAAAGGAGATCTTTTTAGACAAGGCAAAAAACTATAAACTTCCTGTTTTTTATGTAAATCAAGTGGCTGCCCAAACCGAATTGATTTTTGAAGGTGGATCTTTGGTGGTCAGTCCTGGTGGCCGGATTTTTGATGAATTTAATTTTTTCAAAGAGGAAATACGTTTTTTTGATTTTGAAGATGTTGTGAAGGGCAGAGAGTATGAAAGTGAGATGGACTCCAGGCTGGTGATTCAAAATATCCATGATGCCCTGGTATTGGGTATCAGTGATTATTTTTCAAAAATGAATTTCAAAAAGGCAATCCTTGGCCTTTCAGGAGGGATTGATTCGGCGGTATGTCTTAGCCTTGCTCAAAAAGCACTGGGTGCTGGAAATGTCAAAGTTCTTCTTCTGCCCTCAGTGTATTCATCTGATCATTCCATTACCGATTCTATGGATTTAGTCAGAAAATTAGGGGTAGAGCATGAAATCATTTCTATTGAGAATATCATGGACTCTTTTAAGAAAGCTCTTGATCCTGCGTTTAAAGGCCTGGATGAAGATATAACAGAAGAAAATTTGCAGGCCAGGATCAGATCTGTTCTTCTTATGGCCTTTACAAATAAGTTTGGATATATTTTGTTGAACACTTCCAATAAAAGTGAAGCGGCTGTAGGTTATGGCACTCTGTATGGTGATATGAGCGGGGGATTATCTGTTCTTGGAGATGTTTATAAAACCGATGTTTATCAGCTTGCAAAATTCATAAACCAGGAAGAAGAGCTTATTCCCTGCAATATTATTAAAAAACCACCTTCTGCTGAACTTAAACCCGGTCAGAAAGACAGCGATTCCTTACCCGAGTATTCTGTACTGGATCAAATTTTGTATAGATTTATTGAACTGCAGAGAAGTTCCGATAAAATTATAAAAGAAGGTTATGACAAAACTCTTGTAAGAAAGGTTATCAGCCTTGTTAATGCGTATGAATATAAACGATACCAGGCTCCTCCGGTATTAAGAATTTCTTCCAAAGCATTCGGATCTGGCCGGCGTTGGCCCCTGGTGGCAAATTATGATTTCCTTTGATGCTTGACATGACACAAATAATTTTCATCATGGAGCTTCAGTGTTTTTTCTTATATTTTCAGGCTTTATTTTTGCATTACAGGAGTTCACTATAACTATTGTAATTATAACACGAGTTTTCTATATTTGTATGTTTTTTAACATATTCAATAAACATGGGGGATTATGAATTTGAGTGTGGAAGTTGTTTGAGCGATCCAAATTCGATTTTTAATGTTTTAAGTGATGAGGAAAAGAAACTTCTGATCAGGAATCATACCTGTGCAAACTTCCCAAAGGGTAGTTTTATTTATGGAGAAGGGGATAAACCTTCAGGTTTATTGTACCTGACAAAGGGGAAAGTAAAAATATTTAAGGAAGGAATTGGAGGAAGAGATCAAATTGTCAGAATGGCAAAGCCTCTTGGTTTTATAGGTTATCGGGCCCTTTTTGCGGATGAAAATTATTCGGCCTCTGCGGTTGCCCTGGAAGATGCAGACATCTGTATCCTTGATAAAGATGCATTATTTGATGTTCTACAAAGGAATTCAGCCCTTTCACTTCGCCTGATGCAAAGTATGGCGCGGGAACTCGGACTTTCCAATACCCGTACTGTTTCCTTAACACAAAAACATATTCGGGGCCGATTGGCTGAATCCCTGTCATTTCTTATCGATACCTATGGATTTGAAAAAGACCAGCAAACAATTAAAGTCTATCTCTCAAGAGAAGATATTGCCAACCTTTCGAATATGACTACCTCAAATGCCATCAGAACGCTTTCTATGTTTGCCAGTGAAGGTGTGATTTCTCTGAATGGTAGAAAAATAAAAGTACTCGATCAAACAAGGATGAAGAGGATCAGTGAGCTGGGATAACTAGTTGCAGGCAGGGTTTGGCAATGAAAAATTAAAACAGATATCAGGCTTCTTCCAGTACCAGTTATGCATTCCATTGAATCCCCGAGAATAATTTAAAATGGCCCGTTTCTTTTTCCATATAATCTATGGCCTCTTATGGCTGATATCATGGCTTCCATTAAGAATACTATATCTGGGGTCTGATGTTTTGTATTTTTTAAACTTCTATCTAATTCGATACAGAAGGAAAATAAGTTTAAAAAATCTTAAGAACTCTTTCCCTTCAAAATCTTCCTCAGAATTAAGAAAGATCTCAAAAAAATTCTACAGGCATTTTTCTGATCTCATGGTAGAAGGGGTTTCATTGATTAGCATGAAACCGGAAGAATCCCTGAAGAGATTCAGCTATAAAAACCTTTCTGTTCTGGATGATATTCACAGAGACGGAAAAAGTATCATACTATTGTTTCCTCATTATGGAAACTGGGAATGGCTTGCAAACCTGGAGATGGTGTCTCCTTTTCATTTCCTGGCTATTTATAAACCTATGAGTTCTTTGTTTTTTGATAATTTATTTAAGAAGTTGAGGGAAAGATATGGGGGAGAAACTGTTCCTATGAAAAGTTCTCTGCGAAGAATTCTTAAAAGCATGAGCAATAATGAGCAAACTATCACCTTTTTTCTGTATGATCAACGCCCAAGGAAAAATGATTTACACCATTGGCTGAGTTTTATGAGTCAGGAAACACCCGTATTACTGGGTGCTGAAAAAATTGCCAGGAAAACCGGACAAACAGTGGTATTCCTCAAAACAACAAAGCTGAAAAGAGGATATTATGAAAATGAATTCATAAAAATTTGTGATGATCCCTCAGCTTTACCAGAGTATGAAATTACTAATATTTATTACCGGTTGGTCGAAAAGATGCTGCATGAAACTCCTGAATATTGGCTCTGGACGCATAATAGATGGAAATTCTCAAGGAACAAAAGCAATGGTTTAAAACCGCCAGGAACTCATTAAAAAAAAGTTAAACGATGACTTGAATCCCTAAGATACTCGTCAGACCACTGTTGGTTAGTTCAACGAGTAAAAAGACAAATCTTTCTAATTGTTTTAACTATAAGTGGTCAGACGAGTAAAAAAATGATTGAATTCTTGAGTCTTGGCTTTCTTTCTCACAACTCATTGCTCATCTCTTCTTAAATCTTCTGCCCTATTCCTGAATGTAAATTCGTTTTACTCTTTGCGAAATGGAAGCAAGGATTTCATAAGAAATAGTATCCAGCTTCTCAGCCAATTCAGTAACAAGAATATTTTTTCCAAATATCTCTACTTTGTCACCTTCCCGGATGTTTAACCCGGTTACATCAAGCATGCACATATCCATGCATACTTCTCCAGCTATAGCAACCCTTTTTCCTTTTATATAAAAACTGCCATTTCCATTTCCCAGTTTCCTGTCAATTCCGTCTGCATAGCCAACCGGAACTATAGCAATAATTCTTTCACCGGTGGCAGAACCTTTCCTGTTATAACCTACAGATTCCCCGGCAGCAACTTTTTTGATTTGTGTAATTGTGCTCGTAAATGTACTGACAACTTCCAGGTGATTATTTTCTGTTGTTCCAATACCATGCAAACCAATACCAAGCCTGACCATATCAAAATGTGCCTCTGGAAATCTTTCTATCCCTGCTGAATTCAATATATGATATAGAATGTCTTCATGTCCGGGAACTTCATCAAACATTGTCTGAACTTTCTTGAACAGTTTAATTTGTTTTAAAGTAAATTTATCGTGTTGAGGTTTGTCACTTGCTGCCAGATGTGAAAAAACCGAATTTATTTTTACTTCCCGGTGAATTTTAAGGAACTCCAGCAGATCGGGTAAATCATCAGGTGAAAAACCCAATCTGTGCATTCCTGTATCTACTTTTATATGAATTGGATAGTTCTGAATTCCTGAACTTTTTAAATGATCAATAAATTGATAAAGGATGCGGAAACTGTAAACCTCTGGTTCCAGTGAATAAGTTGTAAGTACATGAAAACTGTTGGGATCTGGACTCATTACCATTACCGGCAGGCTGATTCCCTTTTCCCTGAGTAAAATACCTTCATCTGCAATGGCAACTGCCAGGTAATTCACCCCCTGGTACTGAAGTAGATTAGCTATCTCATATGAACTACTTCCATAGGAAAAGGCCTTGACAATAGCCATGAGTTTTGTTTTTTTGCCAATTTTGTTCCTGTAATAATTCAAATTATGAGTAATTGCGTTCAGGTTAATCTCAAGTACGGTTTCATGAACCTGGTATTCCAACTGCTGTGAAATTTTTTCAAATTCAAAATCCCTGGCACCTTTTAACAGGATGAGTTCATTCTGAAACTGGTTTCTTGAAAAGTGGTTCAGAAATTCTTCACTGGATCGAAAAAACTGTTTGTTTCCCTGAAATTTGTCAGCATTTTCATAAATGGAACTTCCTATTCCTATAAACCTGGTTATTCCTCTGGATATAAGCATTTCAGAAACTCTTGAATATAGTTTCTCATCAGAAAGTCCACTCTGG
>SDBS01003038.1_pt1 | contig 16493 bp, 15 predicted proteins | sample 2277091 | NCBI WGS metagenome assembly SDBS01 (sample SAMN10404972, study PRJNA504765) | marine sediment metagenome | isolation source: marine sediment core GS10_PC15, 163 cmbsf | place: Arctic Ocean: Southern Knipovich Ridge | collected 2010 | reverse complement strand
CAATCCACGGCTCCCACTCGCTATTTGCGGTCACATTTCTTAACAATTGATAATACTTATCTTTATTTTCAATAATATATTTACTCAGATATAAAACAGGTAAATCCAGAAGCCCTATTAAGACCAGATACAAAATGTTAATAATACGTCCGGTTCTGCCGTTTCCATCTGTAAAGGGGTGTATGGCTTCAAACTGATAATGAATAAGTGCCAGTTTAATAAGCGGGTCGATATCATCTTTTTCATTATGGATAAATTCTTCGAAGTTTCTCAATTTATCTCTAATGATCTGTTCCCCTTCAGGCGGTGTATAAAGTGCTTTTCCTGTTGAAGTGACAATTTTAGTGCCGGGCGTATTACGAATGCCGGCTGAATTTGCTTTAATGACATTATAAACGTTTATGTATGAGTTTGTTGTCAGTAGTTTTCTTTTTTGGAGGCGGTTAAAACCCTCCCATAGTGCCTCACGATAACGTAGAACTTCTTTAGTATATACATCGTAATTTTTGCTTGTCGCAGTAAAAGCTTCATAGAGTTGATCGTTAGTTGTTACAATATTTTCTATTTGTGAACTATTCTTAGCCTCCTGAAGAATAATAGAGTTAACCAGGATAGAAGGATTGGGTATAATGCTGCAAATACCCTTGAGTCCGGCTAATGCTTTGTTGGCATTAATCGCTTTTTTTAGAATTGTTTTTGTTTCGATATCGATTGAAGGTGGAAGTGGCGGTAAATCATTGAAAGGTATATTTGAGTTAAACTTCATGTTATGCCTGTTCGTTTTGTCGAATTTTCAATACAATATCGACATATCATTACTTTTTTGTCGAAGCAACAATAATTTGTGAAACTATTTAATATATGATTTGTTAGATTTATTTTACGCTCACTCCGGTTTTCGTTATGAAGAATGTTTTATAATCTACTTTCGGGCTTCCGGAACGCCTCTAATATTATAACATTCGTTCCTAATATGATAGGAAACTTATAATATTAGGGACGTCACGCAAACCCATTTAACAACGCTCTTCAGCCGCAGCGATTGGTGTCGGCTAAATGAGCCTTGTTATACCCTTATTTGTTTGATGATATCGCAAGTAGAACGCCAAATCCCATAAATATAGCGCCACTAGTATGACTGACGAACCTAACTCGACTGGATTGCGCAAGCCAAGCTTTTGCCTTGTGTGCCATTAGGGCATAAAGCATTAGAAAGGTAAATGATAAGGTCATTAATGTAGAAATAAGTATGACGAATTGAGGGATTAATGGCTCATTGATATTCAAGAACTGTGGAAACAAGGCTGTTAAGAACACGATTGCCTTTGGATTACTTACCGCAACACCAAAAGCCTGAAAAAAGATTTTTATGGATGGGACATTAGCTGCAATTAGATGGCTTTGTGCGGATTGAAAATCTGGACCTTTCTGAAAGAATAGTTTGATACCCAAATATATCAGATAGGCCGCACCAAAATACTTGACAACATTGAAAATAATTTCAGACGCATTTAGTATCGCACCCAATCCTGCCACGGTAAGAATGCCCATACAAAAAAGGCCCGTAATATTACCGAGTGCAGAGAAGGTCGCCTTACGCCATCCATACAATGTCGAGTTTGTCATAATGAAAAGAACAGCCGGGCCAGGTGTGGATGTCGCAACTTTTAAACCCAAGTCTTATTTTGGGACAGAAATATTTTACGCTGTCGATTGGAGGCCCATCAGACCCAATGAGCTCGAAGCCATCAAGCCCTTTATCCCAGAAACCGAAAATATCCAATATCACTAACCCGGACATTTCACTAACCAGATAAACACCGATTTTAAACCCAAATATTCAAACAGCACAAACCGCAACTTATTGCAAGGTATAGCAAAGAATCAGATAAAAGGAGGCGGTTAAAATGGCCGGTAAAACTCTAAGCATACGCATTAACAATGACAGGGTAATGCTTGCCATAGAAAAATATAAAAAATCAGAGGCATCTATTGAAAAGGCTTCAAAGATAGCCGGGGTTTCCATATCAAAGATGATGGATATCTTCAGCGAATATGGTGTTCAGTCTAAAATAGAATATGATGATTACTTGAAAGGGTTCAAAAACCTGAGAAAGATCTGGCATGAATCCGGCCGGTGCACAGCTGGTGCATTTTCCTGATGAAAATGGGATAAGGCAATCCGCCTTCGGGCGGGACATTAATTGATCCGACAAATCCCGTTAATCTTGTATGAAGTTTACATTATATTGTATCAAATAAAAAGGATATTCTTATAATATCCAGTTAGTGGCATTAGAATTGTTTATTTATCTTCATAAATGACAAACAAAACAAAAAACAACAGGTTCTGGACCGGTGTTCCTCCAGCCGATCCGATTATTTTTGTGGGTTTGGACATGACTTCCATTGAGGAGGAATCCCCTCCGATACCCGGCGGAGTATATCCCAATATGCGCCACGATGCCCTTGTTTGATCGCTTCAATCAGTTCCGGATTATCATTGTAATTGTAATTTAGATTCGCATCGGTCCGCCGCCCGAGAAGAAATCTCCGATCATCACCAACTAAACCATGTAACCAATCTTCCACATCTTCACCCAAATTTTCATCACAGAAATAAATAGGTCGAAACAAAGATTTATTATCTTCCAGATCCCCAAACAGACTGGGATTTTTAGATAAGGTTCCTTTTGACTCTTCTAAGATTTTTCGTCCCATCCGCGTAATTGGATAAAGCCTAACCCCCAGGCTGATGCCCACGCGATCCGGCTCGATCTTTTCCATTAGACGAATCGTTGTTTCAATGGATTCTTTTGTTTCACCGGGAGATCCCAAGAGCAAATCGAACATGCAAGTCATATTGTGTTTAAGGCAAATTTTTCGGATTCGAATCAAATCATCTGATGTATAACCATGGCCTAGTCGGCGAAGCATTGTATTATCCCCATGGTCGGCACCGAAATCAATTCCGACACATCCGGCTTGACGCATCAAATACGCCAACTCTTCGGTAAAATACTCGGGAGAACAGTATGCATACCATTTAATTTTACTTCCCAGTCCTGACTCAATGATGGCTTGTGATACCTGAACAGCATGGGAATAAGGACAATTAAACTCGCTGTCACACGTATGAAAAACATCGATTCCACGGTTATAAAGACTGGTTAATTCTTCCACAACATTTAGTGGATTTCGCACTCTAACATCTTTACCCCTTATAAGCGGTTCCGGGCAATAGGTGCAATTCAATGAACACCCCCGTTTGGTCTCGAACCCAACCTGCCCGCCGTTTTCGAAATAATGCCTATTGTCAATCAGGGACCTGGAGGCTAAATCAATTTTTTCGAGGGGAACCGGTAATATCGCATTGCTTCTATAGTTACCATTCTCCATCCAAACCAGTCCCGGCACCGTCTCTAATTCGATTTTGTTTTTGAGGGCTATTACCAGTTTAACGAGACTCTCCTCTCCGCATCCACATATACCATAAGGCACATCACAAAATTGAAGGGATTCAGAGGGAAAAATTGAAAAACCGACTCCGCCAAGACAAATCGGCGCCTCCGTTGACTTTTTAATTTCCTCCAGAACAGGTATTATTCGTCGAATGGAAAAATCCCGGCTGGCGAAATAGGAATCATCTATGTTACGGACGGAAACACCGACAAGGATCGGCTTCTCAGCCAAAACTTGCGAGAGTTGCTTTCTCCAATCCGGCTCAACGGAACAATCAACCAGATCAACTTCTATTCCTGCATCACTGCACGCGGATCCAAGATAGTCCAGAGATACCGGAGTTACCGGTGGTTTCATGGGATTCGGGTTAACAAGAACAATTCGCATATTGAAAACTCATTGTGTTACCCTAATTGATCGTAAACAAAACGGGATAAACATTTTATGTGTTTAATTTTATTATTCATTTTGTAGGTTTGGATGTGTTTTCGCAACTCTTCTATAAGTGAGATATACATTTTTTAACAAAATCCCTGATTAAGTATTGTGGAATCGATAATAAGCTGCACAGGTTCCTTCGCTTGAGACCATGCAAGGGCCAACAGGGTCCATGGGTGTACATGTTTTTTTATAAAGCGGACATTCCGATGGAATTTTTAAACCCGTGAGGATCTCTCCGCAGGCGCACCCTTTAGGATCCATCGAGTCTTTGATTTCAATTTCAAACACCTTCAGGGCATCATAGGCCGCAAATTCATCTCTGATTTTAAGACCACTTTTTTGTAGGATTCCGATGCCGCGCCAGTTGCCATCGATTGTTTCAAAAACATCCTCCATTATCTTTTGGGCTTTTTGGTTTCCATCAAAAGTTACAGCACGCCTATATCCGTTTACAAGTTTTGGTCCACCGGCCTCGATCTGCTCAACCAGCATGAGTATGGCCTGTAATATATCTACCGGCTCAAATCCCGCGACCACACAGGGTACTCGATATTGTTCAAAAAATGGCAGGTAAGCCTTTACGCCGATGATAACGGAAACATGGCCCGGAAGGATAAAACCGTCGATTTTCGTTTCCTTGGCTTTCATCAGGATATCCAAAGCCGGTGGAAGCACCTTGTGGGCACAAAAGACAAAATAGTTGTCAAGGCGCATCTCAATTGCGGTAAGGATGGATGCGGCTATGGTCGGAGCGGTGGTCTCGAACCCAACACCTAAAAAAACGACTTTCTTGTCAGGATTTTTTCTTGCAATCTCAAGTGCGTCAAAGGTCGAGTACACCATTCGGATATCCCTGCCTTCAGCCCGTTCCTTTTGTAGGGATGAGTCTGTACCCGGAACCTTTATAAGATCCCCAAAGGTCGTTATGATAACATCATCAAACCTGGACAATGCAATAAAGGCATCGATTTCATTCTGGGATGTAACACACACGGGACATCCGGGACCGGAAAGAAGCGAAACCGTATCCGGCAAAAGTCCTCTGATCCCGCTTCTAAAAATAGACATGGTGTGTGTGCCGCATACTTCCATCAAGCGGATTTGTTTTTGACTGGCTGCTTTTATACGCTCAACTATTTTCCTGGAAATCTCAGGATCTCTGTATTCTTCTAAATGTTTGATGGGCATTTTTACTATACGTTTTCGGTTGATTATTTTTTTGAAAATATGGCAGCTTCAAATATAATCGAATTTGACAGTCTTGTAAAAAGTCATTTTGTGAGCGACATCGAGCAAAATCAGACTTTTTACGAATTCATCAAATTTAAATTAGGAAAAACTCGCGGATAAGAACTCGTAAAAAAAGTTTTTCCTATATCTTTATCTGCCTGCAACTTCAGCCGCCACCATGGCCTGGCCAAGAGAAATACCCCCGTCATTGGCCGGGACTTTTGAGTGGGTAAAAACTTGAAAGTTTTTTTCTTTGAGTGCCTTTATCAATCCGCTTAATAGGATCGAATTTTGGAACACCCCGCCGCTGAGAACGACACGGCTCAGGCCGGTATCCTCCCGGATGAGGCCGCACAATTGCGTAAACATGTAAATAAGTGTCCAATGGAACTTGCCGCTAATTTCAGATGGGGATAATCCGGTTTGCATGTCATCCACTATTCCGCGGATGATCGGTTCGGTTTTGATTTGATAAATCTCTCCTGACTCCCATTCGTAGTCATAAATTTTTTTTGCAGTTTTTTCTGCCAGCATCTCAAGTTCCATGGCAGCCTGGCCTTCAAAAAAAACGTGGTTTCTTATCCCTGCAATTGCTGCGATTCCATCAAAAAGACGACCAAGACTGGACGTGTGGGGAGAGTTTAACTGTTTTGAAATCATCTTGACGATGATCTTAAGCTTGTTGTGATCGATTTTTTTAAGAAAAGGAAGGTCAAGATCCCAAAATCCTTCGCCAAATGCATCATAAAGGTAACTAACGGCCATACGCCACGGTTCTTTTATTGCTGCAGCACTCCCGGGCATGGGCACATAAGCAAAATGAGCGGCCCGTGAAAACTTTTCAATTTCAGCAAACAATATTTCGCCTCCCCATATTGTACCGTCACTTCCATATCCGGTGCCGTCAAATGAAAGCCCTATAACCGGACCATCCAGCATGTTTTCCGCCATGGCGCTGACAATATGGGCATGGTGGTGCTGCACCTGAATCTTTTGAATATCCTGCTGCTCCTCGGCATATCGGGTGCTCAAATAGTCTGGATGAAGGTCAAAAGCAATAATTTCCGGCTTGATATCGAGTATCCGCTTCATGTGCCGGATCGTCAGCTGAAAAAATTCATATGATGCCAGATTCTCAAGGTCCCCAATGTGCTGGCTTAAAAAAGCATGATTCCCCTTTGTAAGGCAAACCGTATTTTTCAATTCAGCACCACAGGCCAATATGGAAGGAACCTTTTTATTAATAAAAACAGGAATCGGGACATATCCCCTTGAACGTCGGATAAACCGTGTGAAACCAGCCGATTTTTTGACAATTGAATCATCACTGCGCAGATAGATATCCCGGTTGTGGATTAAAAAATAATCCGCTATATTTGACAGCCTCTCAAACGCATCCTCATTATCAATTACGATGGGTTCCTCGCTCAGGTTCCCGCTTGTCATCACAAGGGCAGTAAAATCGTGGCTTAAAAGAAGGTAGTGGAGGGGGGTATATGGTAGCATGGCGCCAAAATACCGGTTTCGGGGCGCAACCGCTTCTGAAATCGAATTAGGTTCTTTTTTTTTCAGAAGTACAATCGGGCGCTGGGGTGAAGTGAGAAGTTTTTCCTCTTCCGGTTCAACCTGGGCATATTTTCGAATGTGCTCGACATCATAAGACATGATAGCTAAAGGTTTTTCTTCCCGATATTTTCTTTTTCTAAGCCTTGCAACAGCATCATTATTCTCAGCATCCACAGCAAGGTGAAAACCGCCCAATCCTTTGACAGCGATAATATATCCCTGCTTTAAAAGTGTTACTGTTTTTTCAATCGGGTTCGGCATTGCGACTTTTTTGCGAGTATTATCATAAAGGCTAATATGAGGACCGCAGTCTTTGCAGGCATTGGGCTGGGCATGAAATCTTCTGTTTTCAGGATCATCATATTCTTCCTGGCAGATTGGACACATTTTAAAGTGTTTCATGGAGGTTTTAGGGCGATCATACGGAATATCGTCGATGATGGTATAACGGGGCCCACAATTTGTGCAGTTGATGAAAGGATACTGAAAGCGGCGGTCGCTTGGATCAAATAGTTCAGATATGCAGTCATCGCAGACAGATACGTCCGGTGATATGAGTGTGGTCATCACCGCCTGCCCCTTGCTGTCTACAATAGTAAAGTCCTTGTAATCATTAACAGGTTCATCGTAAAAAGAAACTTCAGTTATATAGGCAAGCGGCGGGCTTTTTTCGGAAAGATCCCGGCAAAAGGATTCAATATTCTGTCTTATTCCTTCTATATGTATGGATACACCGGATGATGTATTGGCAACTTCTCCTTTTATCTTGTATCGGTTTGCCAGTTGATAAATAAAGGGTCGAAAGCCGACCCCCTGAACGATACCGTTCACTTCCACTCTTTTGGCAATATTATCTTCTGCCATGATTTAATATTAATATTTATTGTTAAATGACAACGCGGCAGCTTCACGTAAAAGCTTTAAAGATTCCATGGCATCATCTTCGTTTATTTTGTTAATGGCAAAGCCGGCGTGCACGATGACATAATCTCCGATCTTCGGAGCTTCCAGCAGCAGCAGGCTGGCTTCCCTCCGGACACCGTCAACATCGATGATTGCCGTATTGTTTTCAATTTTTACAATTTTAGAAGGAATTGCCAGGCACATGATTTAACATCTCTTAAATTCGATCCGTCTTAGACGGAAAAAATAAAGGTAATAGTTAGATAAAATTTTTTGACACTAAAAACACAAATTTCAAAACTAATAGGCTAATCAGCCACAGGTTCCGTTATATATGTCATGACTCGCTCGCAGGCTTCAACGATTGCGCCTTCCATGGCTTGTGAAAGGCCGGGTTTGATTGCATCCGGTATCTCCCCGGTTTGTGCCGCAATAATTTTTACTTCTATCCGGGTATGATCCTTGAGTTCCTGAAGGATATTCACCGTTGGAAATTGGTGGAGAGAAAAATCCGAGGTCTTATTTTCAGGTATCCCCTCAACCGGTATTTCGAAGACTTCTCCCGGCTTTCTGTCAGGATAATCGACTGCATCGACGACGATTATTTTTTTTGGTTTCTTCTCACTTAACGCGAGGTCGAACAGTATGTCCCTGATGCTCGTACCCACATCCATGACGAGAACATCATCCGGAAGAGAATATTTTTCTTGCAGATGATTGACGACAGCCGGTCCAAACCCGTCATCACCAAAAAGGATGTTTCCACATCCGAAAACAAGTATCGATTTCTTAAATAATTGTCCAATCATAATATTTTTCAGTTCTTCTCCAATTTAGTTGGAGAAGAACCACACCGACTCACTTGAAGATTATTCACTTGACTTGCATTAATTAGCTAAAACTAATCGGTAGATGATCCTATTTTTTTAAGCGCTGAAAAAAAGCTGGAGCCACAGAAATCTTTGATTTCAATTTCTGTGGCTCCGGAAGTTGTATTTCTGTTTTAGTTTACGAGCTTATCGATAACATCTCCTTTGGCATCGACAATGGTCATCTCAAGGGCTATACCGCCATCCAGGCGGTGCGTGGCACAGCTCAGTCATGGATCATAGGCACGTATTGCCATCTCCACTTTATTCAAGATTCCCTGATCATAGATTCCGTCTTTGATAAGCTCTGTGGCTGCCTGTTTAACCGACAGATTCATGGCGGCATTGTTGTGGGTTGTGCCCACGATAAGGTTCGCCTTTGTGATCAGACCATCGTCATCGGTTTCATAATCATGGATCAAGGTACCTCGAGGCGCCTCCACGCAGCCCACCCCTCGGCCGGCCTTGGGCTCTAATTTTGCCCGAACATCCGTACTGGTGATTTCCGGGTCTTCCAAAAGTTCAACCATATGTTCCGCACATTGCACCAGCTCAATCAAACGCGCATAGTGGTAAAGCAGGGTTAAATGCGCCGGTCGTCCAAAATTGGCCCTGAACTCATCCAGTTCTGCCTGGGCAAGCGGAGTTGCCATCTTGTCGCATACATTGATGCGTGCCAGGCAATTGCTCCGGTACACGCCCACAGGGTTGTCCAGATCCAAAACAGGTCCGTCCCCCCACTTTTTGGCATAGGGAAACTTCTGGTATGACCAGGGTTCTACATGTTCACCGATGTAATCTAGATACTCATCGGAGTTGAAGTCATCATAGGTGCCGTCCGGTCTCATCAGTCTCAGCTTACCGTCATAAAAATCGAGCGCACCGTCATCTGTTACCGTACCAATATGTCCCACCTTGATGACCCCAAGGGATTGGATGGCATCCATATATTTGGCAAAGACATTTTCCTTGGCGAACTTGATGGTAAACTGAGAGAACTCGAGCAGTTGTTTGGCATGCCCCAGAATTTCCACACGTTCTGTTTCGGTCATCGGCTTGCTGACGCCACCCGGCATGGAAAAAGTCGGGTGGATAGCCCTTCCTGCAAAGTTTTCGAGAATTTGGGCTGTCATATGGCGCATGTGAACCACCTGCTTGGCAATGTCAGGTGCTGCATCGATAATACCCACAATGTTTCTGACGGAATAATCAGCGTCCGGACCGATAACAAAGTCCGGGGCTGCCAGAAAATAAAAATGTAACAGCTTGTCTCCAACATAAGCAATCATCTGCATAAGCCTGCGAAGTTTTATGGCCGCAGGCGGCGGGGTTACACCAAAACAGGCATCTCCTGCTTTGCTCGATGCCAGATGATGGGCCCAGGGGCAGATTCCGCAGATGTGGCAGACAATCCGGGGCATTTCTTCTACCGGTCTTCCTTCGACAAACTTTTCAAAACCTCTCAGGGCCTGGATATGCAGTCGGGTGTCGGCAACATTCCCGGCATCATCCAGATGTATTGCCAGCTTGGCATGACCTTCTATCCTTGTAATCGGCTGAATATTTATTACCTTTCCCATTCGCGTCACCCCCTTATCATCTTGCCGGCCGGGCCGGTAATGGTCTTAAGTTCCCGTGCCCGCCGATGTATCGATTCATGATGGCCCTACGATCCACAATGGTCTTGGGATCAAGACCTACAGAGGTCATAGCGCCCATCATATCGACCATTGGCCTGGCTCCCTTTCTGATGGGCCCAAAACAACCCCTGCAAGGTGTGCGCGCCTGAACACACCTGGGGACACCCTCCTTGCCGGCACAGCCTGCCAGAGTCACCGGCCCTTGACAGAGAAAACCCTGTTCATTAATGCAGCGCATCTTGTCCAGACCCTCTTCAGGATTAAACTCCAGATTCTCAAGACATCGCTTGACAGGGCCGCCGGCAGACTTTTCTTCCCTGATGACCGGGCAGGTATCACAAACGCTGCGTTCAGGCAGGCTCCATGAAGTTTTGCCCTCGATCAGGGCCAGTATGGCTTCTGCGATCCAGTCCGGATGGGGCGGACAACCGGGAATAGTCACATCAACCTTAACCACTTCATCTAAAGCCTTACAGCTATCAAACCATTTGGGGACATTGGGATGATCCGGATCAGGGGCCGGATTCGTGGAAGGTGAGTTGCGAAAAATCTTCTCAAATATATCTTCATTTGTAAACATATTGGCCTGGGCCGGAATTCCGCCGTAGGCGGCGCAACTCCCCAGGGCTATAAGAATCTTTGATTTATTCCTCGTCTCTTCAAGGACATGTTTGTTTTCTTCGTTGCGAACGCCTCCGGAGACGATACCCACATCCGCCTCAGGCATCTCCATGACCTCTTTCTCTCCGGTTTGCCCATAGTATTTGTGATCAACTAAAGCCGGAATATGGACAAAATTGAGTTCCGGCAGCACCTCTAATAGAGTATCTCCTAAATTGAGGATGGAAATCTCGCAACCGGAGCAGGCATTCAACCACTCTGAAGCTACTTTTACTGGCATTTTTTTCCCTCCCTTGGCATATTGTTAAAAAACATAAGCTTTCTTCAGAAAGCCGCTTCTGCCAGTTTTATTTTTTTTCCTCCTTTTTTGTTGTTGCAGATTTTAAGATAATGTTTTTGAGTTAATCCGCTGTTTGCTTCTCTGCAATTCTTCTTGAATATACCAGATACTGATCCTCTTCACTGAACAATTGAACCTCGAAACCGTCCTTTTCATATGACTTCACGGCCTGTCGGGCTTGATCCTCGCTTTCGTAAGTTACGCTGTCCCACACAAATTTCTTTCCTTCAACCTTTCTGGCCAGAGGTATGGTCATCATCCTTTTCCTCATTATTGTCAGCTATACCCTGGTACTATAAGGGCTCGGGCCTATATCCTTTAAAATATCGGTCATATCGGTCATCACATCAGCGAACCTCTGAGCCTCGGACGAAGAAATCCACTCAATCCTGAAGCGCTCGGGTTCCAACCCAAAGTCTTCAAGCATCAGATCAATACCTTCTCCCCGGTCCTGAGCTCTTTTATTACCTTCCAGGTAATGACATTCTCCGATGTGTCACCCGCACATCAGCACGCCGTCGGCCCCTTTAGTAAGCGCGTCAATCACCAGGCTGGGGTGGACCATTCCGGAACACATAACTCGTATTATACGCGCATTCGGAGGATACTGAATCCTGGATACACCGGCAAGATCTGCTCCGGCATAAGAACACCAGTTGCAACAGAAAGCGATGATCAAAGGCTCGTATTGTTCACTCATATAAACTCTCTCCTTATACTAATCCAAGCGCCGCTTCCACTTGAGCACCCAACTGGTCCATACTAAACCCTGCAACATTGATGCCCTGCTTGGGGCAGGTGGCCATACACGATCCACAACCCTGGCAAAGGACCTCATTAACCTCTACAGTCTTCTTTACATCACCTTCTTTCATGTATTCCAGAAGTGTTATTGCGTTATAAGGGCACGGTTCGATGCAGAAGGCGCAGCCGTCACAATTTTCATCAACAGGCTTGGAGATTATCGATTCCAGTTGGAGTTTATCCCTTGACAGTATTGTGGATGCCCGGGAGGAAGACGCCAGCCCCTGAGCGATACAATCCTCAAAAGGCTTCGGAAATTGGCACATCCCTGCCAGAAAGATACCATAGGTGGCACAGTCCACAGGCCTCATCTTGACGTGAGCCTGAGAGAAAAACCCTTCTGCATTGAGCGCCACTTTGTAAAGGTGGGCAAGGGGCGTATTGTCATGGGGCACAATGGCGCTGGCCAGGGTCAAGATGTCTGCTACTATCTCTACCGGACCTTGTAGAACCTGATCCTTTACCGTGATCCTTATTTTGCCCTCGGCATCTTCAACCCTTGGCAGATCATCTAAGGCATAGCGGATGAAAGAAATTCCTGCATCTCGCGCCTTTTTGTACAGATCTTCCCTTTTCCCATAGGTCCGTATATCTCTATAAATAATGTATATATCCATATCCGGATTCATCTCTTTAAGCTTGATGGCGTTTTCAACGGAATGGCTGCAGCAAACCTTGCTGCAGTACATCCTTTCAGAGATGCGGGAGCCCACACACTGGATAAAGGCTATTGTTTTTGCGTTCTTGATCATCTCGCTTTCACTGATGATTTCCGAATCCATGTCCAGGGAAAGAAGCACATTCGGATTCTCCTTATACAGATACTGGCCTTCCGGCTGATAAGCTTTTGCGCCTGTGGCCAAAACCACGACGCCGTGATCTATCTCCTGACCAGTTGACAGCTTCGTTGTAAAGTTACCGATAAAACCGGACACCTCTTCGACAGTAGCCTCCAAATAGACGGTTATCTTGTCGTTACTTTTAACTTTTTCGATCAAATCGTCCAGATAGGGGCGGACCTTTTCTCCCTTCCAGGTGGCATGCAGCTTGATAGCATGACCTCCCAATCGGTCTGTCATTTCAATAAGATGGACGCCATAACCCTGATGGGCCAATCCCAGGGCACTTATCATACCTGCTACGCCGCCGCCTATTACAAGGGCCTTCCTGTTCACCTCTACAGAGATGTATTCAAGGGGCTGGATCAAACGGGCCTTGGCCACAGCCATGTTCACCAGGTCCTTGCATTTTACAGTGGCCTTTTCAGGCTCCTGTTGGTGGCACCAGGTACACTGATTGCGGATATTGGCCATCTCAAAGAGATATTTATTCAAGCCTGCATTTCTTAGCATCTCCTGGAATATAAATTCATGAGTGGAAGGGCTGCATGAAGCCACGACCACACGGTTCAGATTATGTTCCTTAATCTTATCAGCCATCTGTTTCAGCGCATCCTGAGAGCAACTGAAAAGATTATCTTGAGCATATGCCACATCGGGAAGGGTCCTTGCATATTCGACGATAGCGGGGACATCGGCGACACCTCCGATATTAATACCGCAGTTGCAAACAAAAACTCCAATCCGGGGCGTTTCTTTGGATACATCCTTTTCCGGTGGGAATATCTTTATCTTATGTAAGATACCGCGGGCTTGAGCCAGGGCGGCGGTGGAAGCAGACGCTGCGGCACTGGCTTCCATAACCGCCCGGGGGATATCTTTGGGGCCGGTAAACACACCACAGGCATATATACCGGGCCTCGAAGTGGTAACCGGTTCAAGGCAGCTTGCGTCCATAAAGTTATGGTGATCAAGCGATATCCCCAGCTTATCGGCCAATTCTATTGTACTTCGGGGAATCACCAGGCCGGTGGAAAGAACCACCATATTAAAGGTCTCCTCTATTATTTCACCCGTCTCAGCTAGATAGCGGATAATCAAATCCCCGGTATTTCCAACCGGAACAACGGTACGCACCCTGCTGCGGATCAAACGCACTCCCCGTTCCTTGGCTCTCTCAAGGTATTTTTCAAAGTCCGCTCCGAAAGTTCGCATATCAATATAGAAGATGGCCGTATCGAGTTCGGGTCCCACATGCTCCTTTGCAATCATGGCCTCCTTAAGGGCATACATGCAGCAAACGGACGAGCAATAGGCATTCGCGCCCTCAGACACATCCCTGGAGCCGACACACTGGAGCCACGCAATCTTTTCAGGTTCTCGCCGGTCAAGAGGCCTCATGAGATGACCGTAATAGGGCCCCGATGCACTCAGAATTCTTTCAAAGTCTCGGCTTGTAACCACATTGGTATATTTTCCGTATCCCAGATGCTCGAGCCCTGATGGATCAAACCCCTGACTGCCTGGTGAAAGGATTATGGCTCCTACGTTGATGGTGGTTTCTCGCTCTTTGTCATCAAATCTTATTGCCTGTGCCATACACTTGGTTTCACACTTACCGCAGCCGATACATGTATCAGTATCTATCGTAAAGACAAGGGGAACCGCCTGGGCATATTCAATGTAAACAGCCCTTCTGTCATCGAGTCCCCTGTTAAACTGGTTAACAACAGTTACCGGGCAATGTATAGCACATTCCCCACAACCAGTACATTTATCGGGGTCAATGTAGCGGGGATGGTTGACCAGAGTAACCGTAAAATTGCCGGGGTCACCCTCAACAGCTTTTACTTCACTGTTTGTAATCAAGTTTATGTTCAGGTGCTGGCCGACCTCGACCAGTTTGGGCGAGATAATTCACATCGTACAGTCGTTGGTGGGGAAGGTCTTGTCAAGCCGGGCCATCAGGCCGCCGATAGTTGGCGACCTTTCCACCAGATAGACATAATAACCCGAATTGGCCAGATCAACTGATGCCTGCATGCCTGCAATGCCGCCGCCCACAACCATCACTGCCCCACATATATTGCCTTTTACCGATCCCATGCTGGCTCCTTATAATGCCGCGAATGCGGGTATCCTGTCTTCCATGCCTGTAAATTTGACCATGCCTGTCTTTTCCAAGTCGGCAAGAAGGTGAGAAATAAGTTTAAGCTCAAGCCCGATCTTATCGCTTATATTTTCGACAGAAGTAAAACCTTCCTTTATTGCAAGATAAATAAGATTTTTGTGATACTCTCTTCCCATTACAGAATACAAAATAGATTCAAAGCGCTCTATATCCCACTTGCGCCCGTATACATCGCCTTCGGAGGTGATTGTTAATTCCTTGCCCACCATCCACCGCACAATGTCACCATCTAAGGTCATCTCCGCTGCATCCAGTTCAAATGCAAGTGCCGTGGGATCAAATTTTCCCTGACCTTTAATGGAAGCGGTTACACTCGTGGCAATCTCAACAAAACGCTGGGCTTCAGCCGATGATACCCACGCCAGATGAAGCCTCTCTTGCCCGATACCTGCAAGACCAAGTAATTTTTGGGTTAAAAGGATCTTTTTTTCAGCCTGTACATTACCATCCAGGTAATGGCAATCACCAAAATGTCACCCTGCCACCAGTACACCGTCACATCCTTCTTTAAGCGCTTTGATTATAAACACAGGGTCAACCCGACCGGAACACATAACCCGTATTGTTCTTAAGTTGGTGGGATACTGTAACCGCGAAACACCGGCCAGATCGGCTCCGGCATAGGCACACCAGTTGCACAGAAATGCAGCTATTTTGGGCTCAAAATCTTCCATCTTTTCACCTTCCCAAATTTATTAAATTGTCAAATGGTTGAGTAGCTGTAACAATATATTAACCACTCAACAACTCGACCGTTTGACCAATTATGCGATTGCGCAAAGAGATGCGACTATCTGCTGGTCACGGAAATGGAGCATGTCAATGGCTTTCTGCGGGCAGGAGGCAGCACACAAGCCACATCCTTTACAGGAAGCCAAGATGTTTTTTGATCGATAATCTGCCCGATTACCAGCACCAACTTTATCTTCAAGTATTATTGCACCAAAAGCGCAGACTTCGGCACAAACACCGCATCCGTCGCATTTTTCCGCATCCACCTGGGATACAAGTGGAGAAACAGTGATGGCCGGCTTTGAAAGGATTGTAGCTGCCCTGCTTGCAGCTGCCATAGCCTGGGAAATACTCTCCTCAATAGCTTTGGGGTAATGAGCTAATCCGCACAAGAAGATTCCATCTGTTGCAAATTCCACCGGCCGCAGTTTGGCATGGGCTTCCATAAAAAACTTCTCAGCATTGAGCGGAATTTTATACAGCTCTGAAATCTTATCGTTTTCGGCCGGTTCAATCGCAGTCGCCAGATTTACAAGATCCGCCTTTATACGCAAATCTCTTTGAAGAATCGGATCAAACACACTCACCTCAAGCCTATCGTCCGATTCAGTAACTGTCGGCTTGTTATCAAGGGAATACCGGATAAAGATCACACCTTTTTCCCGGGCTCTCTTGTATAGAATCTCTCTTTCAGCGTATGTTCTCATATCCCTGTACAGGATATAAACATCGGTGTCAGGGTTCTTTTCCTTAATTGAAATCGCCTGTGATACGGATGCCGTGCAGCATATCCTGGAGCAGTAAGGACGATTTTCATCCCTTGATCCGACACACTGGATAAAAACAACACTTTCG
>SDBS01003037.1_pt1 | contig 16495 bp, 10 predicted proteins | sample 2277091 | NCBI WGS metagenome assembly SDBS01 (sample SAMN10404972, study PRJNA504765) | marine sediment metagenome | isolation source: marine sediment core GS10_PC15, 163 cmbsf | place: Arctic Ocean: Southern Knipovich Ridge | collected 2010 | reverse complement strand
GCTTCCTCCTTTTCGTATGGCTCCCATGACCAGTAATTTTATCCCTTGATAATCAATACAAAATTCATCTGGGATATCATGGACGGTTGGATTCATCTTGAACAGTTGTCCAAATTGCCCGGGGTCTGCTCCTGTTCTTTCTTTAATCAATTTACGTTGTTCAGAGATTGGAATAATTGATGAGGCCTTTTCTGCCGGTATGCCGATTGCAGAGGCTAAATTAGCATCAGGATCTGCATCCACAGCTAATACTTTATAGCCATCGTTTTTATAATAATGGGCTAAAATTCCCGCTATGGTTGATTTACCAGTTCCGCCTTTTCCGGTAATGGCTAATTTCATGCTATTTCCTTCTATGTTTAGATTGACACATTTATTTCTCAAGGAGGTTTCTTATGAGTTCTGCGGCAGATACACCATCCGGAGCATAGCCATCAGCTTTTATTTCATCGGCAAAAGATTGTGTTATCGGAGCCCCTCCGATTATTATTTTAACATTTTGCTTTAATTTTGCTTTTTTAATTTCTTCTATTACCTCTTGCATATAAGCCATTGTTGTGGTTAAAAGAGCCGACATTCCTATTATATCTGGATTCTCCTTTTTAACGGCTTTTAAAAATATTTCCTTAGGTACGTCTATGCCTAAGTCAATAATCTCATATCCTTCTCTTTCCAGTATCATACCCACTATCTTTATTCCGATATCATGCAAATCTCCTTTTACAGTGCCCACAACAATTTTTGCTTTTGGCTTGACTGTTTCAGAAGTCAGAAGAGGTCTTATTATATCCATGGCTGCCTTCATAGCCCTAGCCGCAATTAAAACTTCTGGAATAAAAACTTCATTGTTCTTGAATTTTACACCGATAACATCCATTCCTCTAACCAAACCATCATTTAAGATTTCTTCCGCTGCAATTTTTTGAGAAAGGGCTGTTTTTATTAATTCTTTCACTGCGGCTGAATCTCCCTTTTCTACATTAGCTGCGATCTCTTTTAGAATTTCCATTTTTTTATCCTTCAAGAGCAAATCATTTGTTAAAAATTAATTTAACATTTTATGGGGGATAGAATCTAGCGTTTTATTTAAATTATTTGTATAATTATGCTAATATTAGCGAAGATATTATATCAAAATGAATATCGAAAAATACATCACCAAAAGAAAATTCAACATGCTTTCCAGAGAATATGTTTCAAAAACAGGAGTGCCTCTTATTCTAGTCAATTTAAAAGGCTACATAACCTACGGGTCAAATTTATGTAAGTTATGCGGGCAACTACTCGGGAGCAAAGATATAATGTTGATAAAAAACTGCAGATTGAGAATGATCAGTGCCCTAAAGGAAGCATTCCGTTGGGGAGAAGGATATATCACCACCTGTCCCACTGGATTAATCATGTTCGCTGTACCTATAGTTTACAATAGAAAATTAATAGGAGGCTTTTTGAGTGGTTTTGCTGTATTTCCTGAAATGAAAAAAGATATAGATGAGGAAATCTACGAAAATTTAAAAAAATATTGTGCTTCCGATACTGATCTCAACCTAAATAAATTAAAACTAAGAGTTTTTTCGCTGGAAGATGTAAGAGAGAATGTCTCGTTTCTATTCACGTTAACAAGAAAATACAATATAAATGACATGAATTTCTTAAAAGATGTAAACGAAAAATATGTTCAGCAGTATAAAATTGCAAATTTTCTGGATGATTTAAAAAGAAGCACTTATGATATTGGAAGAAAAATATTTGATAAGCAGGATGAGATCGTTCAGAAGGTTATACTCGGCGATAAAACCGGAGCAAGGGAAATCCTCAACGAATTTTTGGGCTCTATTTTCTTTGAAAGTGGGATGAATTTCGAAATATTAAAAGTGCGTATCATTGAATTAGTTGTCATCATTTCAAGAGCAGCTATAGAAACGGGAGTTGAAGCCAAAGAATTATTAGGACTTAACTATTCCTATCTTACTGATTTAAATAAGGTAACAGATATCGAAGAGTTATTGCATAAGTTAACTGAGATATTAGAAAATTTTATCAATAAAGTTTCTTTAACCAAAGAAAAAAAGAGAAAGGTTAAGATTTATAGAATGCGTGAATATATAAATCAAAATTTTACAAAAGAAGTCACTGCCAGCAACGTAGCAAAGTCAGCTGGGTTGAGTATGAGTAGAGCTTTGCATCTATTTAAAGAAGAAACGGGAATGTCGCTCTCGAATTTTATAACAAAACTAAGAGTAGATTACGGAAAATATCTCTTACTCAATACAGATATAAATATCGCCAACCTGGCAAATGAAGTTGGTTTCTATGACCAGAGTCATTTTACAAAATATTTTAAAAAGTTTGAAAGAATAACTCCTTCTCGCTTCAGATTAAAATATAAGAGTTAGAAACATGAATCGTTTATCAATTCAAAAATCATCAGCTATGTGCGACTTATTTTATTCTTTATAAAGAATGAAATTAGGAAAAATAGTACGAGTACCCTGACAAGATTGAATATCCATCTTGAAAATAGCCGGGATGAAAGGTATGGTATAAAGTATGAAATGTCCAGGGCAAGATACGCGCCATTGGAAACCAGGGGATATTTTTGAAGCTAAATGCCCCTCATGTGGCGTGTTAATCGAGTTCTTTAAGGACGATATTAGAAGACGGTGTAAGAACTGCAAGAAATGGGTTCCAAATCCAAAGCTTGATTTGGGATGCATTGAATGGTGTAAATTTGTTGAACAATGCGTTGGGCCCGAAGTAATGAAAAAAAAGAGCAGAAAAAAATAAGCATCATCAATACTGGCCATATTTCAACCCAGAGCCTCAAATTATAACATGGTCATCACAGATGATAACGGTGAGATATACAGCATTGAGGGGTTAGCCACGGATTACGAGGCCATCTATGCAGAGGATGGGTATTTAGTTCACACGAATCATTTAGCAATCTTTTCAATGAGATCCTTGTCGAAAGTAGTAGATATCCCTGATTTTGTAACATCCACAATAGGAGATTCTGCGGTGCCAGTTATGGATTCCTAAATAGTTATCGGCTTCAATTGTTGGACTTTACCCCAAAGAATGAATTTAAATCCAAAAAAATAGAGCAACAGGAAGTTACTATTGACATCCGGTACCAAGCTCATTTACGATTTAAGGTATGAAAATTGCGGGATTAAGGAACAAAGTTAAGGATTTGTATTAGGACAGAAATGCTAAACCGAGACCTAACCAAGTCGCCCTTTTTTATGATGACCTGGATACTGATTGCTGTATTTGCTTTTGCATCAGTGATAGCAACCTGGGCCGCCAAAGACTACGCAGCCGAATTCGATAAGCTCGAGAACCAACTCCTCCAAGCCTACAAGAAAGAAGACTACGCTAAGGCACTCAAAATCGCCAAAAAAATGCACAAACTCAACTCAAAACATGTTGACACGCTCCACAATATCGCTATTTTGTACTTCAAGCTTGGAAACAGGGACAAAGCATACGAGTGGTTCGAAAAGGCGGCAGACGCAGGCGGGCTCCGTTCTTGGCGCAGAGAATACTTTGAGCGTTATATCGCTATGATGGAACACAAGGACCGAGACGCTTTTCAGAAACCGGAGGAAGTAATGGCAGCGCTGGCATTGAAGCCTGGAGAGCGAGTGGCGGATATTGGTGCAGGGTCTGGGTATTTTACGATCCGCATAGCCAAGGCAGTGGGGCCAACAGGAATGGTATGGGCGATCGATATCGAACAGGCGATGCTCGACCACATGGAAAAACGACTCAAAGAAGAGATGCTGCAAAATGTAAAGCTGAAACTGGTGCCAAAGGATGACCCGCAGCTGCCAGCAGGAAGTGTGGACACAATCCTGATTGTCCATACATATCCTTACATCCAAAATCGCTCTGAATATGCCAAGAAATTACGGACCGCCTTGGCACCCGGCGGACGAGTTGTCATTATTGATTACATTCCTAAATCATGGGAGGAGCGGCCATGGGGTCCGCTGCCACACCAGCAGGTTTCCAGAGAGATAGTCGACACGGAAATGGCCAAGGCAGGGTTTAAGCCTATCAAAGTACACAAATTTCTACCGCAACAGTATTTCGTAGAGTATGCGGTGAAGCATAGCGTTAACCTATCGGAACAGAGGTAAAGAGTGAAAAGGAAATTCACTGTATTCGCATTTATCTTTTTTTTGATTTCTCTTCTTGTTTGGACTGATAAAAAGTCTACAAGTGAGCTTCCCCAGAGATTCAAAATATGGCTCGAAGAGGACGTGGTTTATATAATCTCTTCTCTCGAAAAGGATGTTTTTTTGCGACTTGAAACTGACCGGGAAAGAGATCTTTTTATCGAAGCTTTCTGGAAACACAGGGATCCAACACAGGGGACCCCCAAAAATGAATTCAGAGAAGAGCACTATCAGCGACTAAGCTATGCCAATTATCATTTCGGACGTGGTGTGCCCAAGCCAGGCTGGAAAACCGATCAAGGCAGGATTTATATTATTTTGGGGGAGCCTGGGGATATCGATAGATTAATTGGGGAAACACAGATTTATAATGCGGAAATTTGGTTTTATCAAGGATTAACAAAGTATGGACTTCCTCCTGGGTTCAATTTGGTCTTTTACCAGAGAAGCGGGATGGGCGAATATGTTCTCTACAGCCCTCTAAACGATGGGCCTCAAGCTTTGATGACTTCTTACTTCGGTGACCAGGCAGACTATCTGGCAGCTTATAAAACTTTAAAAAAGATAAACCCAACTCTTGCTCTAGTATCTCTTTCTCTCATCCCAGGAGAATCAGCTCGTTTTGGCCGTCCTTCATTAGCATCCGATTTAATGCTCCAGAATATATACAGGGTTCCTCAACAAGACCTGAAGGAAAGATATGCAGAGAAATTTCTAATGTATAAAGACATCGTAGAAGTTGAATACACAGCGAATTACATTGATAACGACCATTCAGTAAAAATTATCAAAGATCCATCTGGGATTTATTTTGTCCATTATGTTGTGGAACTCATGAGATTTTCCGTCCAACAATATCAAGGAGAGTACTCGACACATTTAAAAATTAACGGGAATGTTAAAGACTTAGGTGGAAAGACAATATTTCAATACGAGGGATCTTTTTCAGTAGAATTCGATGAAACAGAGCTTAAACAACTTTCTTACAGGCCCTTCGACCTCTACGACATGTTCCCGCTACTCCCCGGCAGCTACAAATTATCAGTCATTGTGAAAAATGAAGTATCCAGGGAATTCACCTCCATAGAGAAGGATATTTCTATTCCGGAAGCAGATCCTGATCTTCAAATGAGTTCCTTGATTCTGGGGTACAAAACAGAACACATTTCATCTGTTACAGATTATATTGCGCCCTTCAGGATAGGACAGGATCAAATATATTTTCAGCCCATGAGAATTTTCCTTCCCGATGATAAATTATTCCTGGTTTTTCAGATATTGAGTTTGAGCCCTGACCTACATCAAAGAGGGGCTATCAAAATTGAAATTTTCAAGGGTGAAGAAAAGGTTTTTTCCATGACGAAAAAAGTGCGTGACTATCAGGATAGATTGAATTTCAAAGAAGATATTTTTCTAAAAGAATTCAAACCAGCCCACTATCGGATTAAGGTTGCTCTATTGGATGGCGAACAGGAACTTCTATCGGAATGGGAAGAGTTTGACGTCACGGCAGTCTCAATGGTGCCTCGCCCCTGGGTTTATTATAAAAAAATATCCCCATCAAGCGATCCCAGCTACACTTTTATCCTTGGAAGGCAATTCTTGAGCAAAGGAGAAACAGATAAAGCTCAGGTCCTGCTTGAGAAAGCCTATCACAGCCAACCCAATTCTTTGAATTATGCCGTCTTATTAGCGCAGACTTATTTCATCCAAAAAAAGTTCACTAGAGTGAAGCAAATTCTGATTCCCTTCCTTGAGACGCCTGAAACCCCATACATATTTTACCTGCTTTTGGGTGGTTCATACCAGAAACTTGGTGAGCTAAGTCAAGCAATCAATATTTATGATGAGGCTATTTCCCGCTTTGGAATAAATATCAAGCTTCTGAATTCTCTCGGGGAATGTTACTATCTCTTGGGTGATGTGAAAGAAGCATTAGCCGCTTGGGAAAAGTCGTTAGAGCTCCAACCCGATCAGACTGAAATCCAGAAAATGGTAGAAAACATCAAGAAATAGAGTCTCTTTTTTTCCTGAGTTCTTCTATTATAGCTTTGATAGATTCAGCATCAGGAGCTTGAGGAGCAAGCTCTAAATACTTCTCAAAACTCTCAATACTTTCGTCAATTTCTTGCTTTTTGTAATAGACAAGGCCCAATTGATAATAGGTATTGGGTAAGGAAGGATCAAGCTCCATTGCTTTGAGAAAGGCTTCCATAGCCAAATCATCTCTGTTGGCACTGAAATAAAGTGCTCCCAGGCTGACATAAATCTTGGCATCGTTTGGATTTATGGCTACTGCCTTTTTAAAGATTTCTGTAGCCTGCTCTTCTTCACCTTTGTCAATGTAGGCCTGTCCTATTCCGAAATAGGCCTCGACAAAATCGGGTTTGAGTTCAATGGCTTTGTCTATAACTTCAATTGCTCTGTCATGATCGCCTTGGCGCAGGTAAGCCATTCCTAAATTGTAGTAGCCTTCGGCAAAATCTGGTTTGTTGATGATGACATCTTCAAAGGCTTCTATGGCTTCGTCAAATTTTCCCTGCTGATAGAACTGGACACCTTGGTCAAATTTATTCTTGGCTTCGCTGTTCTTTACTTCTTCGACCGAGACACTTTTAGCCATTACAATATCCATTTTGTATTCTTGCCCTACACTGATATAAATTTTCTGTTTGAATGGCTTATATTCTTCAACTTCAACGGCCAGCATGTATTGGCCCGGTTCGAATCCCCGGCGGTAAAACTTCCCTTTCTTATTGGTTTTGAAATCGAAACTGCTATTTCTGGCAATAAGAGTGAGAATAATTTTGCCATTAGGAATAGGATTGCCATCTTCGTCTTTAATAGTGCCTCTAAATTTTGAGTCCTGCGCCCCTAGTATCGAGCTAGAAAGCAGAATAAAACCTAAAGAGATTATCAAATAAATCTTAATCCTGTCTCTATCCATAGTATCTTCACCCCGGTATTAGGTTATTCCATTCATGAGGTATAGAGTATATTATATCTCTTTTAAAATTTTCGGTCTCTATTTTTCCGATAAAAAAAAGGGGAAGCCACATGGACTTCCCCTCTGATTCTTTCCAGCTGCAGCTTTTTAGAATATTACCTTAAAGCCAACTTGAGCTCTTCTCGGCATCCAGATATAACCCCATACCCATGTATCGCCGGATCCTAAGGAATAATCCATCTGTGAAGTTGGAGTCGCTCGATTCAAGAGGTTGAACACTTCAAAGCGTGCCTGTATCGAAAATCTATCGCCTATCCTGAAAGTCTTCCCCAAATTTATATCCAGCAAATAGGCGGTCGGTAATCTATGATCGTTATCGCCTCGAGCTTCCACTGCAATATTTTGCGTCCCTTGATCGAGACCGTATATCGTTGCCGAGCGAGCATAAGGAGCACCGGACATGATTTGGACATTTGCACTCGCAGAAATGCCATAAGGGAATATGTAAGTCCCTTGCATCCTGATGGTGATAGGCCGGTCTCCAGGCATACGGCCCTCTAGATTGAGGAAGTGATTCGGATCCCTGGCTGAGGAGCTGTTCCACAAGATGTTTTCACTGTATGTTTGACGACCAATCCCGCGCGGGTTCAATCCCCATATTTTGGAATAAGTGAATGAGGCGGAAAGCTGCCAGTTATTTGACATGCGCTTGTTGGCTACAATGGAGATCATCCGGAAACGGGAATAGTATCTGTCGGGGTTCGTAATTAGAAGTTCTGGTAATTCGCCTGTCAAATTGTAGGCCTGGAGAGAGTCTCCTGTTAGTGGATCTGAAACAGTGATGAGATCGTAGTAGTCATCCCAGGTGCCTACTGCAGGCTCAAATCCTATCATATCTTTGGTCCATTTCTCCATATAGGTGACGCTCAACCCAAAATCAGGGAAAAGTTCCCTGTCAATACCTACAGAAAACTGATCAGCATAGGGATTTTTCAGATTGGGATCCACACTAACTCTTGCTGGTGCATCATCGTAATTAAATTCCCATGCAGTATCGCCAGCATACCTCCAATACGCAGTCCAGATTGTCGATGTAGGTGCTGGGAGGTACCAATTTCCCATAGTCATCATGTCATAATAGCGTCCGGCATTGGCCCTGAAGAGTGTCTTTCCATCTGGGGTCAATTTGAAAGCAAACCCAATGCGGGGAGAAAATACTCTCCATTTGACCAGGTCTGGTTTCCCTGGAACGATCACGTCAGAGTCAGTCCAATTGTAATCCGGAGCAGGGCCGACCTCGATTTCAGGCATATCAGGTATCCACCCTTTATTGTGGTCATACCGGAGTCCAATGTTAAGTGTCAAACGGTCGCTTACAGACCATGTATCATCCAAAAAGCCTGAAACCTGGATGCTGCGAGCGCCATAACTATAGGGAGCCATCTCGTACTTGTACTCGTACTGGTAAAGATAGCCATAATAGTCATAGGTATATGATGCATAGGTTATCCCGGAGGGATAGCCACCGTCGACATCCGAACTACCGCGAGAGTACTGGATGCCGATCTTGAAATCATGATCTCCGGCGATAAAATCTTCGGCAAAGTGCGATAAGCTGGCATTTACAGCATGCCTTGACGGCCAGAAATAAAAGGGCCAAGAGGGGCCTCCTGAATAAACATTCGTATCCCAGTCGTAATAACTAGGTTCCCTGGAGCCGGTAACAGAGTCGTAAAAGTCTTTGCCTCCGGAGTAGTTGTACTTTAAGTCAAAGAAGGTTGTGTCGCTCAGGACAGCGGTCAAACCGATGCTTGCTGACGGCGAAGTTCCATATTCATAGGCTACAGCATCGAGGCTTTCATAACCAGGTGTAAACGCATCCGGCAATTCAAACCACTCATAGTCGATAAAGGCTCTAAATTTGAGATTTTTTGTTGCCTGGATAGTTCCTTTGAAAAACAGGTGAGTATCTTTCCATACTGTGTAATATTGAGGATCAGTACCAGTGGGGGTTGAGGCATCATACTGATGCCACGCTGAGAGGAAAAACCAGATTTTATCTTTAACAATAGGTCCGCCTAACTGGAAACTGAGATCGCGCCATGCTTGTCTGTGGAAGGGAAACTTCTCTTCTTCAGAGATATATTCTGTATCGACGAGATCCTGAAGGTAGGCTTCTGAATTATTAGCAGTAAGCGCATTAAACTGGAATAAAGTGCTTGCTCCACCGTGAAAGGCATTGCCGCCTGATTTGGTAACGATATTGATGGTTGCCCCCATAAAGTTGCCGTATTCGGCTTTTCCTCCGATTCCAATAACCTGGATTTCCTGGATGACATCGGGATTTAGCCAGGACCAGGCTGCACCATAATCCGGGGAAGTTGTGTCAACACCATCAAAGAGATAGGTATTCGATTCTGAGCCTGTTCCGTAGGCGACACTCCGGCTCGAGTCTGTATTTCCTCCGTGAGACCAGACTCCTGGTGTTGAGTTCACCAAATCAAAGAAACACGACCGGGTCAGGGGCAAATTGTCCATCATCTCTGTTTGCCAATTGGTTGATACTCCAGATTTGGTTACATCCACTACCGGATTCTCTGCCACTACTGTGATGCTCTCCTCAAGTGTGGTAATTTTTAAAACCGCATTTTCGGTAACCATAGTATCCACTCTAACAAGGTTTCCCTCTTTCTTAGGGGGCTGAAATCCCTCCAGAGAAAAGGTAAGCTCATAAGTCCCAGGCGGCAGGTTCGCGAAGCGGAATGAGCCTCTCTCGCTCGTTACCTGTACCTTCGCGCCACCTATCAAGACAGGACTTTTGAGCTCCACTATTACACCTGGTAGGATTACACTTTCTTCGTCCCTAACTGTCCCTCTGATAGAACCTGTAAGGATTTGGCCATAAGAGTAGGTACAGATTCCGAGCACTAAAAGAAAAACCATTGGCACAAAGATTTTTTTCATCAATTTCATATTTTCCTCCTTTCTAGAAAAAATTGAATCTATGTAAATCGGGAAAAATTAGACATTGGGATGCCCGCTTTTTCCCCCGATATTTTTTTTCATCTATTACTTATATTAAAAATAATAACTCATCCCATATTTTTCTTGAAATTTATTTGACTACCTCTATAAAAATCTAAATATTTAATTTTTTTTCTACTGTTCTCGCTGAATATTTGTTTATAGAATAATATTAATGAAACATGAAATAGTTTGTCAATAAAAAGAATTTTCATTTAATGTTACATTTACATTATAACTATGCAATATTTATGCCAATTTGATTCTCAAGCTAATTGCATTGATATTACGGGGTTAGAATTCCACCTTTTGGTTTCCTTTCGTTATTTCATCCAAAAAAATGATTTTGGATTCAATTTATTGAATATCAAAGAATCCTTGCGCCCGCAATGACATTTAATCCCGTCACTTGGGAACAAGTTCAAATAATTAACCTATTTTTTTTCAACAGACTGAATTATTTTTCGCAGTTCAGCTTCTAGCTTAGGATCGAGGGATTCTGGTTGATGCGTGGAGAGAATCTTTTTTGCTTTCTCACGAGCCCAGTCCCTGGCTCCATCTCTCTTTTTTTCCCACTCGCTATAAGGACGGCGGTCCATGAGTGTATGAAGCCAGAGTTTGTGCATGTGTTTCTTGGTGTGCTTTTGTGTCAAAAAATTTCCTCCTGGCCCCACCTTTTTAATAACATCAAGGGCTAAGTTTTCTTCATCCACAACAATGCCCTCCATCATCTTACATATGATCCCAAAAATTTCACAGTCCATGATCATCTGTTCGAACGACCAGATGGTGCTTCCGTTTAAGAGTCCTATGCCCAGAAGCATATCCGACATTACACCAGCAGCCATAAATGTGGATAAACTGTTTTCGATTCCAGCCTGCCAATTGGGTTCTTTGGCACCGGTTGCAAACGAGCCCATGGAAAGAGGAACATTGTAATAGTCTGCGAGCTGATTGGTGGCTGCGCCAAACAGGAAATCTTCCGGTTCTCCGCCAGTGTAGGCTCCTGTACGTAAATCCATCACAGTCTGGGCGGCTGCATAGAAAACAGGAGCGCCAGGGAATGCCAGTTCAATCATGGCCAAGGCACTGATTACTTCAGCATTTCCAACTGCCAGGTTCCCCGCCAGAGTGGCCGGTCCAGTTGAAACACATGAAACCATGGTCATGAATCCCACCGGAAGTCCTGCTTCTGCTCCAACAAGTGCAGCCTCTAGGCTACCTTTATCCTGAGCAAGAGGGGAGACAGTGCATTCCATAATCGAAAGTATTGGACGTTTGCGTAGAGCTTTCCTTCCCCCAGCAAGCGAAGCGGCCATCTCCACACTTCCTCGAGCTTCGCGTTCGGAATAGATACTCTCAGTCTGCACATGCTTGCTGGAGTTTTTCCAGATTGCCAGTAATTCATGCAAACCTCGCGACTCAGGCGGACAATCCTGGGCTGAGACGGGAACCCAATGGAAAGCAACCTCTTCCAGATAATCGGCTACACGGGCAATGTCGGCCACATCCTTCAACTGCGAGCGGCGACATTCGCCGCTGGAAATATCAATCACTTCCACACCGCACCCATCCGTGCCCACATAAACGTGGTTGCCGTCCAATGCTAAATCCTGAGCTGGATGGCGAGCAGCCAGGGAATAGACAGGTGGTGCTTGCTTGAGTGCCTCTTCAATCACATTGCCAGGAACCTTGACTATCTTTGTATCTCGATCCACTTTTGCTCCATGTGCTTCCCAGATATCCAGTGCTTTTTTTGAAGGAAACCTGACTCCCACTTGTTCGATGATTTCTATACTAGCCCGATGAATACGTTCAACATCCTTCGAGCTGAGGATATTCAAACTCAGACGAGGATTTGTAATAGATTTAATTTTTCCTGTCATTTTCGCTCCTTTTTAAATTTCTCTTCTGTCCTATTATTTGGTTTTGTCCCAGAGTTGCTTAATCCTATGTCATTGCGAGTGACCGTAGGGAGCGTGGCAATCTCATCATTAAAAGTGGGTTTGATGAATCAAATCCCTACGGCCTTTTTTAGCCGATTGCCACGTCGCTGTGCTCCTCGCAATGACACAAAGGAATGAACAATCCACATTTTTCTATAAAGCAACTTTGAGACAAAGCCTATTATCTATTATTAGCTTTTATCGTTTCCTGACTTTTTCTTCCAATAGAGAAAAGCAGGAACACCCATAAAGAGCATAATTAATCCAATTATGGATTTCAAAGGCTGGGCCACAACTATATTAACGAAAACAGCTAGGTTAATCAGCACAAAAAGGAGGGGAAGAATGGGATAACCCCACGCTCTGTAAGGCCTTTTTCTTTCAGGCTGTTTGTAGCGGAGCACAATAACAGCAAATCCTGTAGCAGCAAAAAAGATGACCAGGGCAAAGACAACAAATTCGTATAAATCCTGGTAAGTCCCAGATAGACAAAGAAGGACTGACCATAAAGCCTGGCCTGACAGGGCCTTTGTCGGAACTTTGTATCGGGGATGGATAAAAGTCATGCTTTTAAAGAATGCTCCGTCTTCAGCCATGGCAAAGTATACTCTTGGTCCATAGAGGATAGTTGCACTCAGGCAGCCAAAAATAGAGACCATGATTGCAGCAGATATGATAAAAGTAACGGTTGGCCCAAAGAGCTGGGTGGATGCCAGTTCTGCAATCCGCGTTACGCCTTTCATTTTATCAACGGGAAGAGCTATGATATAAACGAGATTAATTAAAAGGTAGACAAGAGTAATGGTTATGGTGCCCAAGAGCAGGCCTAAGGGTATGTTCCTTTCTGGCTTTTTTATCTCTTCTGCAGCACAGTTAGCCGAGTACCAGCCATCATATGTCCAGAGTACGGCAATAAGAGCCAGCCCAAAAGGCATAAGAACATTTAATAAGTTAAACCCGGTCTCTGATGGAAAAAGCTGGCTATAGTTTTGAATGCCCGCTTTTTTCCCCAGCGCTAATCCAAAGATGATAATTGCCGCAACAGAAGCAAGCCTTAAAAAAGTAAAAATATTCTGAATCGTAATGCCACTTTTTACACCGAAGTAATTAATCCCGGAAAGAATCAATATTGAGGCCACAGCAACAAGCTGTCCTGCGGAGAGTGAATAACCTAAGCCTAAAATATTTAACTGGAAAAGGTATGTCTTAGTCGATAAGAAAGGTACAAAGTATCCAAGGAATTCAGCAAAGCCCACGGCTAAAGCAGCTATGCCTCCGCACATTATGAACCAGAAGAATCCCCATCCATAGAAAAATCCAGCCCAGGAACCGTATGCTTCGCGAATATATATATATTGTCCTCCAGCCTGGGGAAACATTGCTCCTAATTCAGCAAAAGAGAGGGCCCCACTTAAAGCTATAAACCCACCTGCAAGCCATACGATCAAGATCAGGCCGGGGGAAGGAAGATATCCGGCAATAATGCCAGTGGTCATGAATATTCCGGAACCGATAACAGCCCCAATGACCAGAAAAGTTGTGTCAAGAAGATTCAGTTTTCTTAGAAACTGAGGCTTTTTTTGGTTTTCTTGACTAATCATTTCTCAAGACGCTCCTCCAAATTCCTTTAAGAGTTTCTTGAATTCATTGTCAGGTATTTTTTCAATTTTTCTTCCTATTTTCCCAGCAATCTCCTGATTTATGCCGCTATATAAAATCATGTTTCGAAATTTGAAATTATTATTCTTTTCTTTTTTTTCATTGTCAAGGCATTTTTCAGAAAATCTGCTCCATATCACATTATCAATTTATCTTGGTTGAGCCTTAAAGACGCATTTGCCTTTTTTGGACAAAGCTTCGAGTCATCTCAGGAAAATCCTGACTACTTTGGCAGTAGTCCCACAGGTCTATCCTTATTAAATAGAGAGCACTTTAAAAAATATCTCCCCCTCGATCGTTATGAGTAATGGACTTACAAGTGACTACCCTCAATGAAATCGTGCTATATAAGTAGTTGAAGATTCATGAATTTTTAAAAAAAATAGAAGTATCATTCTTAGATATTGTCTAACTTTGAATTTTGTATTAAGCTAATTGAGAGATTAATGATGTTAAAAGGGTGAATATGAGAAAAAAATATTTGTTATTTTTAATCATAGCTTCTTTTTCCTTACCTTCTCTGGGATTGGAACAGAAGAGAGCGATCCCGGAACTTCCCCAGAATTTTAAAAAATGGCTTGATGAAGAAGTGGGCTATATCATTTCAAAGCGAGAGAAGGAAGTTTTTCTTCAGCTTGAAACTGATAGAGAAAGAGAACTTTTTGTTGAAGCTTTCTGGAGGCACAGAGATCCCACACTTGGCACTCCTGGCAATGAGTACAGGAAAGAGCATTACCGTCGGATTAATTATGCGAATCGTATATTTGGCAGAGCCGCATCCAAGCGCGGCTGGAGAACAGACCGCGGCCGGATTTATATTATTTTAGGTGAACCGCGCCATATTTCGAGATTTGCTGGAGAGAGCCAAATTTATAATAGCGAAATATGGTTTTATCAAGGTCTGGTGAAATTTGGTCTCCCCCCCGGTTTTAACCTGGTTTTTTACCAGCGACAGGGAGTTGGAGAATATGTTCTTTACAGTCCCTCTAGAGATGGACCTCAAGCCCTTATGCCTGCTTATATTGGCGGTCAGGGGGATTATCTAGAAGCTTACAAAGCTTTAAAGAAAATACAACCTAATTTGGCTTATGTTTCTCTTTCCCTTATCCCCGGAGAACCCACTTTCGATGGTCGTCCTTCTTTGTCCTCTGAAATAATGATCCAGAATGTTTACAGTGCTCCTCAAAAGCAAATAAAAGATCAGTATGCTACAAAGTTTTTAATGTACAAAGATATTGTAGAAGTAGAGTATACAGCTAATTATATTGATTCCGATTCTTTGATAAAGGTTATCAAAGACTCCTCAGGCATGTATTTTATCCACTATGTCGTAGAACTTATGAAGCTTTCGGTTAATCTTTATCAAGGAAAATACTCTACCAATTTGAAAGTTAATGTAAATGTTTCGGATGGCCGAAGGAAAACGATCTATCAATACGAGAAGTCAATTCCCATAAATTTCGATGAATCTCAAATAGAAAAGATTAATTATCTTCCTTTCAATCTATATGATATGTTTCCTTTAATCCCTGGCGATTATAAATTGTCGATTCTTATAAAAAATGAAGTATCTAAAGAATTTAGTTCTGTAGAGAAAGATATCTCTATTCATGAGGATGAATTTTCAATTCAAATGAGCCCCTTGATCCTGGGTTACCAGATGGACCGTGTTCCATCTGGATCAAATAAACTCAGACCTTTTATGATAGGCCTCAATCAAATTTATTGTGAGCCAAGAAAAATCTTTCTCTCTCAAGATAAATTATTCTTAAGTTTTCAGATACTAGGATTAGATCCTGATTTAAAGCAAAAAGGATTATTAAAATTTGAATTTATCAAAGAGAGTGAACAATTTTTTTCTATAACAAGAAAAGTAAGCGAGTATAAGAACCAAATAAATTTTATCGAAGAATTTTCTCTCGAAAAATTCCCGCCTGCCCACTATCGGATTAAAGTCACTTTATTAGATGGCAATCATGAAGTTCTTTCTGGAGGAGAAGAATTTACTGTCACTTTTGTATCAGGTTTGCCTCGACCATGGGTCCATAAAAAAGTATTACCTCCTTCAATTGATCCCATCTACTCTCTTATCTTGGGTAGACAGCTCTTTAATAAAGGAGAAGCAGATAAGGCGAGAATTCAATTAGAAAAAGCCTATCATAGCAGACCAAACGTATTAGATTATGCTTTAAATTTGGTTCAAGTCTATTCTATTAAGGAAGAGCATGAAAAAATTAAGCAAATATTGCTTCCTTTTTCAGAATCCCCCCAGGCCAATTATGAAGTTTATTTCTTCCTAGGTAGAGCGCTTCAAGCTCTGGGAGAATTGACTCAAGCTGTTTCTTTTTACAATAAGGCTATTTCTCGTTTCGGAACAAATATATATATTTTAAACTTCTTGGGAGAATGTTATTATCAAAAAGGGCTTATAAAAGAAGCTTTAACAGCATGGGAAAAATCTTTAGATATTAATCCAAATCAGCCTGAAATTAAAAAAATAGTAGATGCTATTAAGGAATAAACTCTTTTTATCAGAGTGAGTGAATTGTTCAGGCGTTGTAATTGTTTACTTCCAACTTGTCCTTTTCTGCAATTCAACCAATTTGGTCTGCAACTCATTGATCATCTCTTGGGCCATGTTGTAGGCTTTTAGAGCTTGAGCGTTAGAATAGCTGCTCAACAACTCTTTCGCTAAAGATTCATCCTTTTGGAATAGCTCAAGAGCAGTTTTT
>SDBS01003036.1_pt1 | contig 16495 bp, 16 predicted proteins | sample 2277091 | NCBI WGS metagenome assembly SDBS01 (sample SAMN10404972, study PRJNA504765) | marine sediment metagenome | isolation source: marine sediment core GS10_PC15, 163 cmbsf | place: Arctic Ocean: Southern Knipovich Ridge | collected 2010 | reverse complement strand
TGACAGCCCGGCAGATCTTTATCTTGAAGGGAGCGACCAGCACAGGGGATGGTTTCACAGTTCACTCCTCTGCTCGGTGGGGACCCGTAAGGAGGCGCCATACAAGGGTGTCCTGACCCATGGATTTGTTGTGGATGGGGCAGGCAAGGCAATGCACAAATCTTCCGGGAATGTTATCGCGCCTGAGGAGCTGATAAAAAGCTATGGCGCTGAAATCCTGAGGCTGTGGGTGGCAGGAGAAGACTACAGGGATAATATCCGTCTTTCAAAAGAGATTTTACAACGGTTGACTGAAGCCTATCGCCGCATTCGAAATACCTGCCGTTACCTGCTCGGTAATTTGAACGATTTTGATTGGGAAACCGATCAGGTCCCATATACAGAGATGGAAGAGCTGGATCGCTGGGCGCTCAACCAGGTTCAGGGTCTGAACGGACGGGTCTTGAAGGCATACAAGGATTTCAATTTCCATCTTGTCTATCACAATCTCCACAACTTCTGCGTGTTGGATCTCTCATCCTTCTATCTCGATATTATAAAAGACAGGCTCTATACATCGCCAAAGAAGTCTGCAGCGAGACGATCTGCACAGTCAGTAATGCATGAAATTCTTGAGACTTTGGTCAGACTGATGGCCCCTGTCCTCTCATTTACGGCTGATGAAATCTGGCAGTATATGACTGGGAAGGAACGCCCATTGAGTGTTCATGCCGACCTCTTCCTCCCTTTAAACGAGGAGTATCGGGACACTGAACTGGCCGAACGCTGGGAAGAGATAATATCTGTTCGAAAAGAGGTTACAAAGGTCTTGGAAATCGCAAGGAAAGAGAAGCGTATCGGGCACTCCTTAGATGCCTCGGTAGAATTAGGTCTCTCATCTGAATTAGCCGAAAAATTAGCACCTTATGTGGATCAGTTAAGGTCAATCTTTATTGTTTCATCGGTCGATTTAGCGGAAATCGATCAGGTAGAAGGGGGGTTTGAAAGCGAGACTGTCCCCGGATTAAAGGTGAAAGCATCACCTTCATCCGACCCCAAATGCGAGCGCTGCTGGATACATGATCCATCGGTAGGAGATGACAAAAACCATCCAAACACCTGTAAGCGATGCCGAAACGTCTTAGACGAAATTATGCATTGATAATCTGGCCTGCGATCCTTATTGTCGTACTGGATCAGATATCAAAACTTTTCGTGATACGCGGTCTGAGAGTTCATGAATCAGTGCCTGTTATAGAAGGGTTTTTTGCCCTTGTCCATGTGCGAAACAGGGGAATGGCCTTCGGGCTTATGAACCGAGCCCATGCTGATTTTGGCTTTTGGTTACTTGTTTCCACCAGCATTATTGCCATTGCCCTGTTGTTGTTCTGGTTCTTCAGGCTAAAGGATGGCGACACCCGTATAACCCTGGGGCTTTCACTTATATTAGGCGGAGCTGTTGGCAACCTGATCGACCGGTTGAGGTTTCGAGAGGTGGTCGACTTCCTCGATGTTTTCGTAGGTTCATATCACTGGCCCGCATTTAATGTGGCGGACGCTGCAATAACAACTGGTACGTTTTTAGTAGCAATAACCCTTTTTTTTAAACGTTAACATCATGTACCCAGACCTCTTTTCCATAGGCCCTTTTACCCTGCACACATACGGCCTCTTAGTGGCTGTCGGTTTCCTAACCGGACTCATGGTTACGGTAAAGATCGGCAAGTCCGAGGGGATAAAGCCTCAACAGACAATGGATATGGGGTTTTTGATAATCCTGGGCGCAATTATTGGTTCGAGGATCCTGTATGTCCTCATGAATATCTCCTACTATATTGAACGGCCCATGGATATGTTCAAGATATGGCAGGGGGGGCTTGTTTTTTCCGGTGGGATTATCTGTGTGGTACTGACCGTCATATGGTACACCAAGAAGCATCATCTTTCATTCTGGAAAGTAGCCGATCTGTGGGCCCCTGCAATGGCCATCGGTCAGGGGATAGGACGGATCGGGTGCTTTATGGCAGGATGTTGTTACGGCAGGCCCTCCGGATCTAACTGGGGAGTGGTGTTTACTGACCCCCATGCCTTGGCGCCGTTGAATATTCCCCTCTATCCAACGCAGCTTTACTCCTCTCTAAGCGGGTTTGTCATCTTCTTTGTTCTGATTTTAATGCACTCAAGAAAAAAGTTCGAGGGGCAGGTATTTCTCTGGCTCCTGGTTCTGCACAGCACGGCCCGTCTCTTCGTGGAGCGCTTCAGGGGCGATGACCGGGGGATCCTGTTAGGGGGGGGCGACATGAGTATCACCCAGCTCGTTACACTCCTGATCCTGATTGCCTCCATAGTCGCTCTGTTCATATTCAAGAGGAGACAAGCGAGAAATTAGCGAAACTCCTCCCTCTTCGCCTACTCTACTTGCTTCTTCTTGATATGGGAGACAGCCTTCGATATCCTTTCAACTACTTTTTCCCTGCCCAAGACCTCCATTACCTCAAATATACCGGGGCTGGCGGTCTTGCCTGTCAGGGCAACCCTGAGCGGTTGGGCCAGTTTTCTTAGCTTAATTTCCTTTTCCTCCAGGAAGTCGATAAATAGTTTTTCAATGGATTCCTGATTGAATTCAGGTATTGCCACAAGTCTATTATTCAGATCTTCAAACAGTTCCACAATCCCCTGTTTTAAAAACTTGTCATCTCCTTTTTTCTCGTAGGTAATCTCTTCGTCAAAACAGAAATGTGCTCCCTCAGCCATCTCAACAAGAGTCTTACTCCTTACCTTAAGGATAGACACCACTCTTTTCACTTTCTCTTGATCCAAATTTTTAAATCCCTGGTTTTCGAGGAAGGGTGTCAGGCGTTCAGATAGGAATTCATCAGAGGATTCACGGATATACCATGCATTAAGATCCAAAAGCTTTTCCGCGTTAAATACCCCGGCGGCCTTTCCCACACTCTCTAAGGAAAACTTTTCTATCAGCTCTTCCATGGAAAACTTTTCCTGGTCTCCATAAGACCATCCAAGCCTGGCTAAGGCATTCAGCAGGGCATGGGGCAGATAACCCATATCCCTATAGGCCAAGACCGACATGGCGCCGTGTCGTTTGCTAAGTCTTGTCTTGTCAGGGCCGAGGATCATGGGCAGGTGAGCGTATTCAGGGATCGGTTCGCCTAAAGCCTTGTAAATCAATATCTGCCTCGGCGTATTATTGACATGGTCATCTCCTCTGATGACATATGTTATACCGAGACTGATGTCATCGGCGACCACGGCAAGGTGGTAGGTGGGGCTGCCATTTGACCGCCGGATAATAAGATCGTCTAATTCCTCGTTGTCAAAGCTGATAGGGCCTTTTACCAGGTCGATAAATTGCGTTATCCCTGACAGCGGGATCTTGAGTCTGACCACCGAGCCGGGCGCCGTGCCAAGCCCCAGGTCCCGGCACGTACCGTCGTATTTGGGTTTGAGTCCCTTACCTCTCGCTCTTTGCCGTTGTTTCTCCAGATCTTCCGGCGAGCAATGGCAATGATAGGCCTCACCACCTGCTATGAGACGATCAATGGCCTCATTATAAATATCATATCTCCGGGATTGGAAATAGGGACCGTCGTCCCAGGAGAGGCCAAGCCATTCCATCGATTCCAAGATGGCCCTCGTGCTATCATCCGAAGATCTCTGTTCGTCTGTATCTTCAATGCGTAAGATAAATTTTCCGCCCCTCTGTTTCGAGAAAAGCCAGTTAAACAGGGCTGTCCTTGCGCCACCGATATGAAGATATCCTGTGGGGCTGGGTGGAAAGCGGGTCACAACTTTTTCATTTGACATATATCAAGCCTCGTTGAGTGGTTAGTGCCCGAACGAAAACCCTGTTCAGGCGCGATTTTGGATTTAAAAACTCACACAAATTAGGACGAAATAACTGCCACATTGAAAATCTGTTTTTGGATTCATACTCTTAATCGTAATCTTAATCATAATTGTTTTGAGTAAGATTACGATTATGATTAAGATTATGAAATAGGGAAGTTAAGGAGTGCTCTCATCCTCAAGCCTCCCTTTTGGAGTGGGGCTAAATCCGAAATACGAAATAGATTTGGCCGGATCAATCATCTACGGAGTAAACCCAGTTGTAGCGGATTGGGGTTACATGAGGGGAATCCAGCGTGGGGTGGAGAAGCTCATCTCTGAGACTGAGCCAATTATACGCAGGCCTGACCTTCCTGAGCTTCCCATCCTTGGGTGGTTTCGAATGGGTTGTATGGTTATAGGCCGCCTCTAAGATACCCAAGTAGTGACCCTTTCCCGGATACAGGTAGTGGTCTCTGAGGAAAGCAGGGGTGAGATCGTAGCTCCTGGCTAATGAAGAGATTTGTTTATCATTAAGCTGTATCAGAAAAAATTTGGACACTCCTCGCTCAGAATATCTGTACAATATCCGAGATTCTGAGCTTGAGACAAACACAGTGGAAATAGAGCCCGATTTTCTCAAAAGCTGCGCGGCAATGAGTCCGGCTGTGCGCCTTCCGCCGACGGTATGGTGGCAACCGTAGTATTCAAAGAGTTTATTCTGGAGGATACTCGCCACCTTGTCCCCGTTTTCATATAAATTGTGCTGGATATATCTAAGCCCTTTTGCTAAATCCTGGGCTGCCTCAGCAATGGGCCAGTCGATTTTTACGTGAAAATGGGTGAGGGAGTATCTATTTTTTTTCTTGACACTCGGGTCTTGTTGTATGAGCAGGGAATAATCGATATCTGATAAATCCTCGATAAAATCAAGGAATCTCGGGCTATCAAAATGACGAAGGTTTTGATGGAAGCGTTTGTATAAGGAAAAGCTGGGTAAGTATTGAAGGTTTTTTTTGATCACACTGTTTTCAGGGAAAAACCGGATATAATTTTTCAGTTGATTGCTGAGCACTCCCTCGCAGATTATGACGAGAAAGGTGTTGAAAAATTCTGATTCCTTTTCCATTTTTTTTGATTTTGGTTTAAGTTCGCTCTTGTCAACAAAAATATATTCAACACCTTTTTCTTTGTAATTGTAGAATGAATCTATGAGAGAGACCTTCATTAGCCGCCGTTCAAGTGAATCTCGCAATATTTCGTAGATTGAACGTCTCAGCTTTTCATAATAACTAAGTTGTTCTCTGTATTTCCACATAGGTAGATTAGCCCCTAAACCACGCTGCCATCTTGAATGAATCAAATGAATATGATATTTCATTCAAAAATAGCAAAAAAGAGCCATAAGTGTCAAGAAAAAAAGGGAAAATTAGAATATAGCAGCAATAAAACGACAATCTTCCACCAAATGTTATTCCCAGAAAACGCATAAATATATTGACAAAACAGCAATTTTTTATATACTCACCTATTTTGCTTTTAGATGCATAGAACACATTGTAGGCGTTCATTAGGTTTAGCGTTTCCCGTCAAATGCGGAATGCAGGGTTATATTTACAGATTTTTGTGGAATCCTGCACCCTTAAACCCTGGACCTTTGAACCGGTGAACGGTTGTGATGCTCCTTTGCTCTTTCAGGATTCAGTCGAATGATCATCAGCATAAAAGGCCTTTTGCGCGGCCCCCGTCATTTCAATTTTGAATTTGATTCAGATTGGTGGAGGGATAGGGATGCAAATGGTCAGATCCTGGGCTTAGATGGACCTCTGAATGTGCAAATGACCATTTCTAAGGAAGAGAGCAGATCTACCTTTCATTGCCGATCAAATTTCTGTGCAGTGAGGGGTGCCATGGGCTGTGTCCCAGATGCGGAACAAACCTGAACAGAGGGAAGTGTGGCTGCCTGGAAGTAAAGAGGAATTAAATCTAATTTTAACCACTAATCTATTACGCCGCCAGGCGAGATAATGATGATTCAATTTCGTTCGGTGGGCGAAGGGGAGTTGAGCTAAGGTTATGGCTGTACCCAAAAAGAAGAAATCCAAGTCCAAACGGGGCTCGCGGCGTGCCCACGATGCTATCCAGATGCCCAAAACTGCCACCTGCCCGCAGTGTCACGAACCTGTTTTGCCTCATCATATATGTCCCGAGTGCGGGACTTATAGGGGCAGGACTATAATCGAGACAGAAGAGGACTAATATGAATGTGGCCGTGGACGCCATGGGAGGGGATCATGCTCCGGAAATGGTGGTTCAAGGTGCGGTGGAAGCTGTTTCTGAGTTAGGCATTGATATTACCCTTGTTGGTCATGAGAAAAAAATAGCAAAGGCCCTTGACACCCGTCCAGCACACGGTCATATATCATTCCATCACTGCGAAGATGTGGTGGAGATGGATGAATCTCCTCTAAAGGCCCTGAGGGGGAAAAAGGACGCCTCCATCAAAGTGGCCTTTGATCTTGTGAAAGGTGGTCATGCTGATGCAGTAATCAGCGCTGGCAATTCCGGGGCTACTCTGGCCGCCGGTGTCCTGGCATTAGGTCGAATAGAGGGCGTAGAAAGGCCGGCCATTGCGACTATTATTCCCACGGAGAGAGGCCGTGTTGTCCTGATAGATGTAGGGGCAAATGTGGACTGCAGACCCGCTCAGCTCTTTCAGTTTGGGGTTATGGCCCAGGCATTCGCCTGTTCCTGTCTCGGGATAACAAATCCGAAGGTAGGTCTGTTGAATATTGGAGAGGAAGAAAGCAAGGGGAATGAGCAGGCCCGTTTAACGCACGAGCTATTTGATAAAAGCGAGTTAAACTTTGTCGGAAACGTTGAGGGGCGTGACATCCTTATGGACGTCGTTGATATCGTTGTGTGCGATGGTTTTGTAGGAAACATAGTATTAAAACTGATAGAAGGGAACGTGGAGGTGATGGGAAGACTCATTGAAAGAGAGCTGAAAAGTTCTTTTTTTGGCCGGGTTGCGTTGGCGTTGGGTCGTAGGCCTATTGACCGATTTAAGCGAAAACTGGATTACGAAGAGCAGGGTGGGGGACCCCTGTTAGGGATAAACGGGGTAGGGGTGGTCTGTCACGGAAGCTCTTCAGCCAAAGCGATTAAGAATGCCATCAGTATGGCAGCGCAGTATGTAAACAGCATGGTCCTCGAAAAGATGAGCCTTCAGTTGAAGGCCTCCAAAATAGGCTAGTGTCGATCCATAAATGGTCTTTTTGTCTCCCGCCATCGGCGGGACGTTATGCTAAAAAGATAATCCTCGGAATATCAAACATATGCCTGTGGTTATTTTTTTCGCATGCCTTGATCTTGAACAAAAATCCTCATTTCTGGACGGACACTAGGCTAAGATCTTAGGGAAAAGGAAAAGACTATGGAAAATTTGAGTCCCAGAGTAGTTGTCATTACAGGGGGGTCCAAAGGGATTGGGCGTGCCGTGGCCTACAGATTTGCAGAAGAGAAGGCAAAGATCGTTCTTGCGTATTATGACGCAGACGATTCGGACTCACAGGAAACACTAAAAGTATTGGCAGACATGGGCGTTGAGGCAGAAGCCCGCAAGATAGACGTATCTTTGTTCCAGGATGTTGACCTGTTTTTCAGAGAAATCTTTGGAAAATTTGAGAGGGTCGACGTACTCGTGAATAACGCAGGGATTACAAGGGACACCCTTTTAATGCGGATGAGCGAAGAGGACTGGGATGGCGTGTTGAATGTAAATCTGAAGGGTGTATTTAATTGTACACGGGCAGTAGTCCGTCCGATGATAAAGGAGAGGGCGGGACGTATTGTCAACATATCCTCTGTGGTGGGGCAAATAGGAAACCCGGGGCAGGCCAATTATTCTGCTTCCAAGGCCGGGGTAATCGCCTTAACCAAGACTACGGCTAAGGAGTTAGCCGGCAGGGGGATTACGGTCAATGGAGTGGCGCCGGGATTTGTTGACACTGAAATGACGGCTGTCCTCTCCGACAAGGTAAAGGAGGGCTTTTTAGCTCAAATTCCTTTGGGGAGAATGGGAATGCCGGAAGAGGTGGCAGAGGCTGTCTACTGGCTCTGCTCTGATGCCGCAAGTTATATTACCGGACAGATCCTTCATGTAAATGGCGGAATGTATATGTAGGGCCATGTAAAAAGTCCTTTTTACATGGATTTAGGTATTGAGGGATTTAGGTATTGAGGTATTAAAATCAACTTTCTCTCTGAAACGTAGGCTCTCAACGAGCCAGAGGCCAGGGACCAGTTTTAAATAAATTGTGCGGTATTTTTTTTGAGGAAATTAATAAATTCCAGTCAGGGAGGTAATGGTTTATGTCAGATGTTGCGGATAAAATCAGGAAGATTATATGTGAGCAGTTGGATGTGCCTGAAGAAGATGTGGTTCCCGAGGCTTCCTTTGTGGACGACTTAGGCGCTGATTCATTAGATCAGGTGGAGCTTATTATGGCGATGGAAGAGGAATTTGATGTATCTATCCCGGACGAAGATGCTGAAAATATAGGGACTGTTCAAGATGCAATAGATTATGTCCAGAAGGTACTTGCATAATGATCTTTGACGCTGACCTCTTTAGAACCTAACTGAAACCGCTGGGCCTGCACTTTGAGCTATCTTGTACCGTTAAGGGCGGTTTCTAAATCTGACATATGAGGGAGCAATGAGATGACCAGAAGGGTTGTGGTTACAGGCTTAGGGATGGTTACTCCTTTGGGAACCGGGGTTGAAAAAAACTGGGAAGCAGTATGCTCCGGGACATCAGGGATTGGACCCATTACCAAGTTTGACGCTACAGGCTTTGCATCCCAGATTGCCGGTGAAGTCAAGGATTTCAGATCTCAGGACTTCATGGATAAACAGCAGATCCGGCGCTTTGATATATTCATCCATTATGCCGTTGCTTCGGCAAGGATGGCCATGGAGGATGCAGGACTTAAGATCAATGATAAGAACGCCCATAGAGTTGGCTGTGTCACCGGCTCCGGATTGGGCGGGCTTGGAATGTTAGAGCATTTCCATTCTGTTCTTCTGGAAAAGGGCCCAAAACGAATCAGCCCATTTTTTATTCCGGGGATTATTGCCAACATGGCGCCTGGACAGATTGCCATTGAATTCAGCGCCAAGGGACCCAATATCTCCATTGAGACAGCATGCGCAGCCAGTACTCACGCCGTTGGAGAGGCCTTCAGGTTGATCCGGGATGGCATTTCAGACGCAATGATAACCGGGGGAGCCGAAGCGGTAATAACCCCGCTGGCCGTTGGCGGCTTCTGCTCCATGCGCGCCCTTTCCACAAGGAACGACGCACCGGAAAAGGCGTCAAGACCCTTTGATCTGGATCGAGATGGTTTTATTATAGGTGAAGGCGCAGGGATACTAATTTTAGAGGAGATGGAATGTGCCCTTGAAAGAGGCGCTAATATCTATGGGGAGGTGGTAGGCTATGGACTGACAGGCGATGCCTACCACGTATCAGCTCCAGAGCCTGAGGGTGAGGGGGCGATTCATTGCATGAAAGGGGCGCTCGATTTTGCTGGACTTATACCTGAAGATATAGATTACATCAACGCCCATGGCACATCGACTAAACTGAACGACCTGTCGGAAAACAAGGCGATCAAAGCCGTGTTTGGAGACCACGCCTATAAACTGAGCATCAGCTCTACAAAGTCTGTTACCGGTCATCTCCTTGGTGGAGCCGGGGGTGTTGAGTCGATCTTCACATTGCTCACAATAAAGAACGGAATAATTCCCCCCACGATGAATTATGAAACGCCTGACCCGGAGTGCGATCTGGATTACGTCCCCAATACGGCGAGGAAGACGAAGGTTCGGACGGCCATGTCTAACTCCTTTGGGTTCGGTGGCACTAACGCCACCCTGATTTTCAAGGCATATGACAAAAACTAACCCGGATAAACCGGAAAAGTGCCTAAAGTGAGCTAAAGTGCCTAAAGTTATGGTAACTACCGAGGGATACATGAAAATCTTTCGCAAACATGATTTGATTTTAATGAACAGGTACTAAATTGAAAAATATGAAGATTATCATCGGTTCAGATCATGGTGGATTTGATTTAAAGGAGGCTTGCAAGGCCCACCTTGAGGTCTTGCCCCAGTGGGAGGTCACAGATGCGGGGGTATTCAACCGGGATTCGGCAGATTATCCCAAGGTTGCCCACGAGGTAGCACAAGGAGTAGCCGAAGATAAATACCAGCGTGGTATCCTGATCTGCGGGACCGGTCTTGGTATGGGAATCGTGGCTAACCGTTATAAAGGGGTCCGGGCGGTTGTTTGCCATAACCTTTTCACGGCCCGATTGAGCCGACAGCACAATGATGCCAACATCCTGGTTATGGGAGGACGGGTAATCGGTGTGGGTATTGCGCTGGAAATGGTGGATCTTTTCTTGGAGATCCCTTTTGATGGGGGACGTCATGAGTTGAGGCTAAATCAAATTGACTAAAAAAGGATTTTGGAACGGGCAGAAAAGCCTGGCAAAACTGGACCCTGAAGTCCATGAAGCGATTTTGGCGGAGACAGAGAGAGAAAAACGCAGCCTCGTTATGATCGCGTCCGAGAACTATGCCAGTCAAGCCGTAATAGAGGCTCAGGCCAATGTGATGACCAACAAATACGCCGAAGGTTACCCTGGGGCCCGATACTACGGGGGTTGCGAGTTTGTTGATAAAGCGGAAAGATTAGCCATTGACAGGGTTAAGCGTTTGTTCGGCTCTGAGCACGCAAACGTTCAACCTCATTCCGGTTCCCAGGCCAACATGGCTGTTTACCTGGCTTTTTTAGAACCTGGGGACTCGATTATGGGCATGGATCTTTCCCACGGTGGTCATCTGACACACGGGAGTCCTGTTAGCTTCTCAGGTAAGATTTTTAAGCCTATTTTCTATAGGTTAGACCCAACTACTCAACAGATAGATTATGATCAGATAAGAACGTTAGCTAAGAAGCACAGGCCCAAGATTATTATTGCCGGTGCCAGCGCCTATCCAAGACTCATCGATTTTTCGGTATTTGCAGATATTGCCCATGAAAATGGGTCATATCTCATGGCTGATATGGCACATATTGCAGGGCTGGTTGCGGTTGGCCTGCACCCTTCTCCTGTTGGAAACGCCGATTTCATAACTTCCACTACTCACAAGACCCTGAGAGGCCCGAGAGGCGGCTTTATATTGTCATCTGAACAGTATTCGGGGAAATTGGATAAAGGGGTTTTCCCCGGCACGCAGGGGGGACCGCTTATGCATATTATTGCGGCCAAGGCAGTTGCGTTTGGGGAAGCGCTTGCGTATGAATTCACGGATTATCAGAAACAGGTTCTTGTTAACGCAAGGGTGCTTGCGGATGAGATCCTCGGTTACGGTTTTGATCTGGTTTCGGGAGGAACAGATAACCATTTGATCTTGATAGACCTGACCACAAAAGGAACAACCGGCCTTGATGCAGAGCGTCTTCTCGGGAACGCAGGTATTGTTGCAAACAAGAATACCATTCCCTTTGACAAGAGGGGACCCAAGGTAACCAGTGGCCTTAGATTAGGCACGCCTGCCTTGACAACACGAGGGATGAAAGAGGCTGAGCTAAAACAGATAGCGGCATTAATAAGAGACATACTGGAAAACCCGGACTCTGCCGACATCTTAAAACGAACTAAGGGCGTTGTTGCCGATCTCTGTGACAGCTTTCCGATCTATCCTTAGAACTGAAGTGCCGAAAATGCCTAAAATTTGGAGTGCCTAAAGTTGATGGTCTCGTAAAAAGTCTCCAAGGCCGTCACTCCCGCGAAAGCGGGAGTCCATAAGCAGTTGATTTTCCTGGATTCCCGTTTTCACGGGAATGACAATAACGGGTGCTTTTTGACTTTTTACGAGTTCATCAAGATTGGTATACGATTTTTCATAAATATAGTCTCAAGTTTCGCATTCCAAAATTAGACATTTAGGGGCCGGTTCTAACCTCGGCTACTTGATCCAATTATTCGAGAGTACGTTCGAAAGTTCATAATCATACTCTTTTACGGTCTATTTTAGGGCTGGTCGATTATGATTACGATTAAGATTATGAGTAAGAAAATAATCTTCGATAATACCCACTTTAGGCACTTTAAACTTTAGGCACTTCTAATGCCCAGACCTTCCTGGAACGAATACTTTACCTCTATAACCGAGCTGGTGGCCAATAGATCCACATGCTTACGGCGTCACGTGGGTGCTGTTTTAGTGAAGGAAAAAAGAATTTTGGCTACCGGTTATAACGGAGCGCCCGCAGGGCTCAAACACTGTGAAGAAGTCGGTTGTCTCCGAGAGAATTCTTCTATTCCTTCTGGCACGAGGCATGAACTCTGCAGGGGACTGCACGCAGAGCAAAACGCCATTATCCAGGCAGCCTATCACGGTATCCCTATTGGAGGATCAACACTGTATTGCACAAACAAGCCCTGCGTCATATGCACAAAAATGCTTATAAATGCAGGTATTAAAAATGTTTTCTATATCGATGGTTACGATGATCCTTTAGCTGATGAAATGTTGGCTGAGGCAGGTATCCAGATTGTGAGGTTTACCCTATGATATGTCCGTATTGCACCAAGATTGACAACAAGGTGATTGATTCCAGGCTAAGCAAGGATGCGAGGACTATTAGACGGAGACGGGAGTGCCTTGGGTGCGGGAGAAGATTCACCACCTACGAAAAACTGGAAGATATTCTTCCGATGGTGGTAAAAAAAGATGGGAGGCGTGAGCCATTCAGTCGAGACAAGATCATAGGCGGAATTCGCAATGCGTGCCAGAAGCTCCCGGTCAGCGAGGCCAGAATAGAAGAATTTGCAGACTCCCTTGAGTCCTATTTCCAGGATTTAGGTAAAAAGGAGATAGGCAGCTCAGAGATCGGGGAAAGGGTCATAAATAAACTAAAAGAATGGGACGAAGTGGCCTATGTCCGATTCGCATCTGTATATAGACAATTCAAGGATATCAATGAGTTCATGTCAGAATTGGAAGAAATACTTAAGGCCAGGCAAGAAAAGGAGGATAATTAGGAAACGGATTGAATGACATCGATGTTAAATTCATGAAGCAGGCTTTGCGAGAGGCACGGAAAGGTCTGGGCCGAACGTCGCCCAACCCTGCTGTTGGGGCGGTGATTGTCAGAAGGGGAGAAGTCGTCGCAAGGGGCTATCACAGAAGGGCAGGGCTCCCACATGCAGAGGCTGAGGCCTTGAACAGATTAGAAAAAACCTCTCCTGGCGACAGCCTCTATGTGACATTAGAACCCTGCAATCATCTTGGAAGAACACCTCCCTGCACCCAGGCCATTCTAAAGAGCGGGATCAAGAGAGTGGTAATCGGCATGAAAGATCCCAACCCGATGGTTGCAGGGGGTGGTTGTGAATTCTTAAAGGAGCATGGCATAGAAGTTGTTGCCAATGTCCTGGAAACCGAATGTCGCAGGCTCAACGAGGACTTCTTGAAGTTTGTCGCATTGGGCCGACCCTTTGTAATCGCCAAGTCGGCATTGACCATGGATGGATGGATTGCCACATCCTCCGGCCACTCCCAATGGATTACAAACGATAAATCGAGGCAGTTTGTTCACCGATTAAGAGACAGGGTAGATGCTGTGATGGTGGGGATTGGAACGGTCCTTGCGGATGACCCCTCTTTGACTGCCCGCCTCCCAAAGGAAAAGGGAAGAGATCCCCTGCGAATTATCGTTGACACACACCTCAGGACCCCTGTCAATGCAAAGGTCATAACTCATGATTCCCCGGCCGGCACTCTGATTGTAACATGTGAAGATGCAGGGTTAGAAGATTATGAGAGATTTCGAGCTAAGGGTGTATCTACGCTTGTATGCCCTACCAGGGCCGGTAAGATAGACTTGGCTGCCTTGATGTCCAAATTAGGAGAGATGTCCATTACGAGTCTGCTGGTGGAAGGGGGCGCGTCCATCACAGGGAGCATGCTCCGGGAGAGGCTTATCGACAAGTTCTATATCTTCAAGGCGCCAAAGCTCCTTGGGGGAGATGACGGCATTCCGATGGCCGCCGGTCCTGGCGCCAAAAGAATGGATGAATGTGTGATCTTGAAAGAGATCAAAGTCAGGCGATTTGGGGATGACATCCTGATAAGGGGGTATCCGGTCTATTTGGATTCATAATCATAATCATAATCATAATCGTATTGAGTAAGATTATGATTATGATTATGATTAAGAACAAAGAAAGCTATCTCATCACTTAACCCTTGAACCCGTAAACGGTTACACCGTTTATATATCGGGAAGGTTTCCAATAATTCGTTCCCATAGATCCGAGAGGACCGGACCTGCCTGCCGGGATACATCGATTACATCTTCAATGGAAGTCTTTCCCATGCAGTCTGGCAGATTCAAGTTGGTGATGACGACAATGGCTAAGATTTCGAGGCCGCAATGAACGCCTACAATGGCCTGTGAAACAGTGGACATCCCAACTGCATCAGCGCCTATCATCCTTAAAAAACGTGTTTCTGCCGGTGTTTCGAGAGAAGGACCCAAAACACCAACATAGACGCCTTGTCTGATCAGGACCCCTAATTCGATCGCTTTTTCCTTTGCGATCCTGACTAAATCAGGGGAATATACCTGGGTCATGTCAGGGAAACGGGGGGCTGATTCGCCTAAGTTAGGCCCTCTCAAGGGATTAACTCCTTTTAGGTTAATATGGTCTGTCATAATCATGAAATCTCCTCTTTCAAACTGGGGATTCAGACCACCAGCCGCGCTTGACATCAAAAGATATTTTATCCCCAGCTCTGCCATTACTCTCACAGGGAACGTGACCTCCTGAGGCGAATAACCCTCGTAGAGATGAAAACGTCCTTCCATGGCGATTAGCGATTTACCCGCCAGTTTGCCAGCCGCTAACATCCCTTTGTGTCCTTCAACGGTTGAACTCGGAAAATTGGGTATTTCTTCATAGGGTAAGCGGAAGTCAGCGCTGATCCTTTCTGTGAGGGCCCCAAGACCAGTTCCAGTAATCATCCCTATTGTGGGGGAATCGTTTAGCCTTGACTTCAAAAAATCCGCAGTCTCTCTTATTTTCACAAGCATCAATGGCCCCTTTTTCAGACCTCGTTAAGTTCCGCCTATATTTGTGCCATATGGCAATATCTGAGGCGGGATTAAATTGTCGAGTTGTTGATGGGACCTACCTTACAACTAAACAACTCAACCACTCAACTATTTAACCATCGCTCTGTTTAGGCCAGGAGCGCCTAAAAGTCAACGAATTCCAGAAGAACCTATAATCCCTTTATGGCTTTAACGGCACAATAAGGGTAGTAAATGCCACACCGAACCTTTCATTGCCATCTTTTTCTTGATCGAAAGTTCCCAATAAAATCAAAGAGTTTTTAATTTGGCGTCTTTTGGCACAGAAAATGCTTATGCCAAAATCACACTTTCTTGCTGAGATTGAGATAGGGTAATCCAAGAAGTTGCTTGACAAACATCTAATCGATAACTAAGTTCTCCGAACTTTATATATTAGGAGCTAAATCATGGACGAAGATTCATTCACAAGGCTTTTTTCAGTTAAAATAATCTGCTTAACCCTCACCTTTGCATTTATCGTTGTTTATGCATTCAGCACCTTTGCAAGGGAAAACATTGAACATCAGCCCTCAAACGAGCAGGTGGGGGAGAAGAAGGTATCCCCTGAGGCGAAATATAGTAGCATTCCAACTAATGAAACAAAACTTGATTCTACCCCTAAGAAGGTTGAGGCGTTAACGTCCCGTTCCGCTCCCGATAGGAGTGCGGATGTCGTGGTCTCGCCGGCGTTAGGAAAAAAATCCGAGTTGTTTCACCCTATTATCGTTAAGGCCGCAAGCCGGTACGAGGTGGATCCAGCCCTTGTCAAGGCGATCATTATGGCTGAATCCGGGTACAACCCCCAGGCTGTTTCCAGGCAGGGTGCAGAAGGGCTTATGCAGTTGATGCCCAGAACCGCACGATCATTAGGTGTAGAGGACAGCTTCAACCCGGAGCATAATGTTAACGGTGGTGTTAAATACCTCAAGCAACTTTTAGATGAGTTCGACGACAACCTAAAATTCGCCTTAGCGGCCTATAACGCTGGAAGCAGCAAGGTAAGGCGACATCGAGGGATCCCCCCCATAAAGGCTACCCAGTATTACGTAAACAGGGTTTTTGAGTATTATCAATACTACAAAAACGAAGCAGTTAGGGAAACAGACAACGTGTAAGCTGGGCTGTTGGATTATTGAATCATCGGCCCAGTTCTTATCCCCTTTCAGGATTACAATTCAATCTCCTCTTTATTCCCGCTGTCTCTTCTTTTGACCTTGACCTGCCTCTACACTCTAATATAAATAGTGTCTGAACGAAAACTGTCTTTTTCGCCTCCCGCCTCGGCGGGACGCCAGACTCAAATTTTAATCCTCGAAATACTCAATGTATTCCTGCGGTTAAAATTTTCGTCTTCCTTGATCTGAACAAAAAATCCTAGTTTTCGTTCGGACACTAAGTATACGTCAAAATTGACTCAATAAGGGGATTAATGAGGGGTGGGCTTTGAAATTT
>SDBS01003035.1_pt1 | contig 16495 bp, 32 predicted proteins | sample 2277091 | NCBI WGS metagenome assembly SDBS01 (sample SAMN10404972, study PRJNA504765) | marine sediment metagenome | isolation source: marine sediment core GS10_PC15, 163 cmbsf | place: Arctic Ocean: Southern Knipovich Ridge | collected 2010 | reverse complement strand
GCATATTGATTTTTTAATATGAACGGGAAAAGTGTATCTTTAATTGTTCACAATTCAAGCCTCAAAAAAACGGAAAATGAAAATGGTTTTTTTTACGCCTTCTAATGATTTCATTCGCCTAACGGTTGGATATTTGAGGCTCTTTAAATATATTTAATACCAAATATACTACTCGAATATACTGAATATACTTTTATGTGTGTACAAATATTCTATAATGGGTTACCAACATGAGCGAACAGATCAATTTTGGAAAACTCTCTTCGACAATGAAAGAGGAAATAACCAATGTAATGAACTTAGTAGCAGATAGACACCTATCACCAACAAGTAAACAAAAAAAGCTAAGAGGACATGCATTACATAAACTCTGTATGCTATACGTAGATAACTTCTCATCGAAGGATTTTAAAGAACTACCTCAAGACATTCAAGGAACAATAGATGCAGTTGATTGCCCATACATAAAATGGGATGATATACTTCCTGCTTTTGTCTGCTTTGAATCCTTCCATAAGAATAAAAAAACACATCCTATAGAAAGCGAACATGATAAAGTAATTAATGCTTGTATGCTATGTAAGAAGGGAAAATCAGATGCGATAAAATACAGGGTAGAGGAGGGATTCAGGAAGAAGGGAATAAACAGCATTTTCAATCTTACTAATCTTCTATTAAGAATGGATATAGAGGGTGCTGTTGCACAAATATTCTTGTGCCAAGCTAAACAATTTACAGATGATGAAATTATTATATCCCCTGATTGCATACATTTGAAATGTCCTAATTTAGATAAAGAACTCGTATTGATAGAAGAATATTGCACATCCCAAATAGACCCGCACACATTGAAACCCCCCTGTAGATGGTTGATAGCACCCTTCCTGAGAGTACCAATAAAACCCTCTCCCGAAGCTAAAGCGGTCATGGAAGAAATAGCACAACTAGAGCATGACGAAGAAACAGAAATAAAAGAAGTTGATGCAACAGTAATAGAGGCTGAACATGAACCCGTTGAAGAGGAACAAACTAAATTAACCGAACTTGAATCTATCGAAGAGGATGAATCCATAGCTGTTGATCTGGATAATCCAAAAACCGCTAGAGACATCATAGCAAAGGAAAACGAAGAGAAAGAGGAAAAGGAAGAGGAATAAACCAATGACTCTTAAACAGAAAGAAGCGATTGATGAATACAAACAAGAATTAATATCAAACACTAAAACATATCTCCGTATCACCCTTGTTATTACTGCTTTTTTTATCGGTATTGTATTGGGTGTTAAAAACCACCTTGTAATAGATATGGGTTTTGTAAACATAATAACGGCTGTTTGCATAGGGTGTATGTTTGTCTTAATGATGTTACTATTTTACTTGGAGAATGAATAAATGAAATGCCCTGAATGTTTAAACAGATTCAGCAAATATTCAAATCATGAATACACCCTTCAAGGATTAGTACAGCATAAAAAATACTCACATACTAACATATCAAAAAGCGTAAAATCAGCATTAAGGAGACAAAATAAAAAGGGAGATAAATAAAATGTTAAAACGAATATTCGAAGCAATTAACCGAATACCGATTTCAATCCGATTTTTAGGATATGGAATGTTTACACTTCTATTAATGAATTTAACTAAACTTCCTTACTCCGTACATTTTGAATTTATGCTAATAATACAAATAGCAATCTATATGTATGTTTCATTATCATATGAGATTCCAACTATAACGGTATCTTTATTTGTTGATGAAGAACACATTGATAAAACGAAAAGAACCGTAATACCATCAGTGGGAGATTCAATAGTTATAGATTGTGGTAATCTAGTAAAAGTAACTGATATAAACCATGATTGGAATACACCCGACTTAATACAAATTAACTGCATATCCGTTAAAGAGGATGAATAAAATGATTACTGTTGAAATGGTACAGATTATCGCAAATACATTTATTACGATTGCTAAAATATTTTCAGGGGCATACATTATAGGAAAGATTATTTTTGGGTTGATGAATGAATGAACGCATTGATAAAATCTTTGATGGACATAATAATATATTTAGGGCTGTCTGTAATAATTATCTTTTTAGTAGGTTGGATAGTTGAAATGTCTTTTGATTTATTGGATATGATGCAAAGAAGAACTGATTTATTAAATATGATGAATGATGATAATCCACTTTCGGATATGAAAGATATTGAATTATAGTTTTCAGAATGACATTAATAATTACTTCCTAGATTCCCTATCCTATCTTTTGAAACTAGCACCTGAAAAAGCAGATGAACATTTCGATACAGTTGAATCAATATGCTATAGAACATATCGTCATTATCCAAATATAGAAGCTAGAAAACAAGCACTATCATTGATTTCACAAACTAGAGTATGGGGATACTTCAATGGCAAAATCTAAGAAAGCTATAATGTTAAGAGACATGGAAACAAGACTAGCCATTAAACCCGACGCAGATATAATTATTAGATTACCTGAATCTGAAAGAGATCAGAAAGAATACTATTTAGAAACTATCAAACGACAATTAGAAACAATACAAAAGTACAAAGATTTATACAATTCAACATTAGATAAACGGGATGAATTAAAATACTTAAAAGAATTTAGGGATATGTTCGCAGGAAACTGTCATGCCTTTAATCATAGAAAGACAATCATTCAATGTACAGAAACAATTAGAAAAGGAAAATGTGAATATCCTGAACTATGCACACTTAGAAAGAAATTTGATAAGCTAGTAAAAGTTTAATCTTTATATATTCAAATAATAATCAATAGCAGGGAAATGATCAGGGCATGGTAACCCCTTGTTTTCCCTGTGATCCCCTTATACAATATTAGCTTGATACTGATTATCAGTTTCTACCGCTATGTTACTATTCCAATATTCCAAATACTGTAATTCATCAGGATAAATTAATGAACGTGCTTTACCGAAAACATCCCACAAAGAAATATGCACCCACTCCATACCTTTTGATTTCTTCATATATTCCCCTATCTGTTTACTTGTAAACCAAAAATACAATCCTTTATTTTTTAATCTAACTTCTACTATTAATATCAATCTAGCTTTCTTATTCTCAGCGAATTGTAATTCATTAGCCCACTGATCTCTTTTTACTTTAACATATCCAACTTGTTTAGATTCTTTATTCTTCATAGTAGTGAAAGGTGCTATACTTTTAACCTCAACAGCTATAGGTGGAAATGTCTTAATAACTAAATCAGGAAATCCGTTTGTACCTTCGGAATATCCATCTATTCCCCACGATATTTTTCTATGCCCAAAATGTTCTGCTAACATATTACCTACGTTAATTTCTCCCTGCTGTCCAATCTCATATCTTCTCTCTCTCCGAAACTTCGGTAAATCTCTTCGGATAATAGAACTGGACATAATTCTAAGTACACTGTAGAACTTATAAAAACATTGTAATAAAAATATGAGACAAAAACTAGAATCCTAAAGTAGATTGCTTATGTGGTGCTTTCAAACCAGATTTCCCACACTTGATACAGTGAGATTTCATAGTCTGATCCACAATACAACTAAAGCAGGGATGCTTTCTAGTCCTTCCCTGTTCATCTAAAACGATATTGCGGATACTCCCAACTATGTACCTTTCAGGGTGTGTCCTTCGATGCTCTTGATATAATGTTTCCATCTCTGAACACCCCAATTAGGCGTTCTATGCATTACTAATAAGCCTTTCTAATTCTTCTCTTTCTTTATCTGCTATCTTTCGATTCTTGTTTCTCTCTCTAGCACATAGCCAAACACTAGGGCATCTTAGATAATAACATTCAATGCGAATCCAGTATCCTAGATTCCCAAAACACCCCAACTTTCAACGCCTCAAAGATGGTCTAATATCCTTCCCTGTAATTCTCTTGATATATTTGATTTCTAATTCGTCATAAATCCTAGCCTTTCTGATCCTATTTATTTTCACTATCCACCTATCAGGTATCTTATCAACAGGTATTAATTCAAACTTCAATTCTAATATCCTCCCACAACATCTTATTAACCCAATTTTCACTATAATGATATAATTGTAAATCATTTAATGTAATTCCTATTGCTAAAGCATCAATAACATCTTCATTTGAAGATACATCTTTTAATTTCCCCTTGAATAATACTTTTCCCAATTTAAACCTAAAATATAAATGTAAAAACTCATGATAGTATATTCTTAAAAAATCAAAAACTAAATGCCTATAATCATTACTTTCTCTAAACTCAACACCCAACCTGTAAAGATTTACCATACCATATTTCCAACCCCAACTAGCCCAACCCGCATAAGCAGTTCTAAAAGTACATCTCCATATAATAGGTAAATGATCATGATTCCCTTTATCGAAATCACAATAAACACTAATATATTCAGGCATCTTATCAACAGGTATTAATTCAAACTTCATTTAGAAATCCCTCTTTGATCTGTGCATCTACTTTATCCATATGGCTATTCCAATAATTAAAAACAGTATATTCCAATGCTCCTAATCCTGCTAAATAGTTATTCATCTTCCCTTTTAATATAAGAAACGTAACTGAAAACAACATGCAATATAACATAATTCCAATTATTCTTTTTACATTTTCAGGTAATTCTTTAATCCTATCTTCCCAACTCATTTAGAAATCCCTCATTTTTTTTTGGTCATTCTTAAAATCCCATTTCTCTTTAATCAACTTCTCAATGACTAAAACCCCTGAATCCCTTAATCTATGTATTAACTCCAATGTTTCACTTTTATATGGCTCATATAATTTATTATTTCCGCTATCGTATCCAATAGCTACACAATCAGGTTCACAGAATTTAATCTGATTATACAATGTAATCATATCAAACTTCATAATGGGTTCAATAGAAATCAATCTAGGATAATGATCATATTCACCTGAAAATACCATGTGTTTAAACACTTTAAATCTATTATATGGATTAGGTATAACTCCTTTACCATAATCTCTATTTGTCTCACAAGTAATACCTATTGATATATTATTTGGCAATTCTAATTTATACTCTTCAAATCCTACAGGATTCTTAGTTAATAAAAGAAACATAGCTTCATTTCCATCGATCCATTCAAGGGTTCTTCTCACCATGTATCTAGGAATATCTGGATGGAAAATATCTATACAATCACATGGAAAAACAAATCTACCTTCTTTAAATCTTTTACTTAATACACTCTCATATAATTCATGCTGTCCTGAATATTTATCTCTCATGTGTCCATATCTAATTTTCATCCCCCGAACACCATGAATATAACAGTACCTACAATCATAACAGTAACCCCCAATAGGATTACATGTATCTGAAATGAAAGGAAACATTCTTTTCTTCTTACTTACTTTCTGTGAGAATAACACACGATACCTTTCTCTATCAATCAATTTTGTCCCAATCCTTACCCCACTCTTTTATACATAAACCGACTGTGCAACTATTACATAATACACATGCATCATGGTTTTTGAAACAACCGCATATAACACACCTATCAACTATCTTTCTTCCATCAATCATTTATTATAAATCTCCTAGTATTCACATATCGAACCCTGTATCTTAACAATTCCACACACTTCTTACAATAATCATATTCCTCTTCCTTACTAGGAATATAACCTGCATCAAAATAAGGAGGTTTATACCTGATCAAGAAACTGCATATAGCCCTGTGCCTAACAAAATAATGTAACACTGTATCCCACCCTCTAGCATCCCAACCTTCATAGAGACTCATTGATACGTTATACTTTTTCTTTTTATTCTTTTTTGTCAATTCCTTTATCTCCTTTAGCAATTTTATCTAATGTTTTTCTTAACTGTGAATTAGGATCGTCCAATGCATTTAAACCTAATAATTTATACATTATTGAACCCTTTTTTATTTTCCTAAGTTTAATCTTCTTTTCCATATCCAACCCACCCATTAAAGAATAATATTTCATCCATAAGTAACTTTGAAAACATTATCACCATTTTATTAATCCTTTTCAATCTCTCCGTATAACTCTCTATAGTTATTAACTCTGAGAAATGAGCATATTGCAACAATCTTAGTGTGTTCATTCTTACACCTACATAATTATTAGATTCCTATGATACCACAAGAAACAATACATCATAATTAAAGAAATTATAACATTTTCAAAAGGATGTATTTCGCCACTCCATATTACAATACCTTCCCAATTCAAGATCAGGAATAGAAATATCAATACAGCAAATGATAAACCCAATATCTTTTCAAACCAACTTATCATTTTAATTCAAACCTCAATATCTAGCAGATGCCTTTCTTCTCTGCTCTCTCTCTTTAAATTCTTCCATCTTCAATTTCCACCAATAAACGGTAACTTCGCATATTTCACAGGGTTTATCTCTCCCCACTCTGGGAACATCAACTTTATCACATTCTTTATTCTCTTTAGCATCTCCGAATATACAATTATTATTATAGTTCATTTCAATACACTGATACTTCATTCTTCTTCTCCTTAAACTCTGAACTCTTCTCTAGTAGTTTCAAGTATAGGACAATCATTTGAATAGCGTTCACGGGATTCTTCTCAGCCACTTCGTAGATGAGGTCTAGACTTATGGATTTACTTCTAAGCTCAACCACTCGCCTTTTCCTCCAAAGGATCATTCTCCTTTAACTCTGAACTTTTTAAACCACATTCTAAACAATGATGCCCATAGTAAACCCGTTCTTCGCCTTGTGGCATTGAAGGTAAGGTTTCTGGTGTGTATAAATATGCTTCAACTGAATGAGATTTACATCTAGGACATTCAACCATTTACATGATTTCCCCCATACAATGATACTTCATTTTAAACACCATGAACCTTTCTAGTTATCTTCATTAATAACTTCTTACTAATTGTTGCTGTATCACCACAAGTAGGGCATATCATTTTTCGTCTTAATTTCTTCCATTTATTTGTATGCCTTCTCTTCTTTAATCCACTAACACCATTCAACGGATACCTTTTCTCCAACTCTTCATTAGAAAACTTAGGTATCCAATAATCACCACATCCCGCACACTTTAATTGTTTAAGTAACTTATCTTCCGATAACAAACCTGCTTTCTTTTTAACAACTAATGATCTTAATTTCATCATAGATATTTCTGTAACCTCTTCGCATTTCTCACATTTCCATAATCTCTTTAAATCAAGCCAAATCTTCATATTTTCCTTATCTTGAACACTAACAGGTATTGCACTAACGGGATATTTCTCTTCTAACTCTTGATTAGTAATAACTCTCTGTAAGTAAGTGTTGCATTTTTCACACATCAATTCATCATATTTATCTTTAGTCAATTTTGATCACCACTCCATACTTTTTAAATCTTCTCTGTGTTTCTTTAAAAATCTCTATAGCTTCTTTCTCTGTGTCAGGTATCACTGTTATAAATCCAAGTATTTTATCTCTATGCCCAAACAAACTCTTTTTAACTTTAACAATTTGCACACGAACACAGATATATTCATCAGGTGTATTTTCATTCATCATTAACAATCCTCTCCCATATCTGTTTCATAATACATTTTTCACATGGTTTATCTCTATCAACCTTGATTAATTCAATACATATCTTATCAGGAAATTTAAGACATGATGAATTTAATTTAACCTCCCCCCCATTATAACTACTTTTTACAGGTGGGTATCCTTTCATCTGTTGCGTTCCCTCATTTTAGCATCCTCTCCAATATTAGTTACTAAATGTGCTGATCCTGCTAATGTTCCTGCACAAGATATATAAATTTTATATGGAATATATGTGATTGCACCTATAATCATCAATAATATAACAAAAACAATTAATAATAGAATACTGATAGTAAATATAATCCACGTAAATATTCTATTCATATTATAAAACCCCTTGATAGATGATCCAACATAGCGAATACTAAAGAAACAAGATAATATAATATTGAACCTGTACCTATGACAATCATTCCATTTCTAAGTAATTTATATCTATTCAATTTAATACTCTATCCCACCATGAACATAACAAAATACTATGAAACAAATAATAATGATCATCCCAAACATAATTATACCATTCCAATCATACACTTCAATCATTTTATTAAACTCTCCATTACTATATATCCCTTGTATTCTTTCAAATAACCAATCAAACATTTTTAGAACCTCAATTCATAAGTTACATCTTCAACAGGTAGACCCATAGCTTTCCTAAGTCCTCTTCTCCTAGCATCTTCATCCATTTCGCCATAAGATAGTTTTAAAGTACCTGTATCTTTCCATCCTCCGATAGATGCACACAATTCATAATTCCAATCTGTAGCATTCAAGAAATCCTGTGCAAAAGTATGCCTCCATATATGATTAGGTATTCCTGTTGTAACCCCTGCTTTGCTGAGTGCTAACTTCATTATCTTTCTTTCAAGTTGATAATCTTTATTTAGTATCGGGAATAGATAGCTTTCAATTTCTTTCAATTCATATATCACATTCGTTTTCTGTATTTCAAACTTATTACAAACATAGGTTCTAATCTTCTCTAAGCCATCATCTATAAGCATTTTATCCCATTCAATCCCCCTTCCTTTTCCCTTATCCCATAAGTTGATATGCCATTCATCATCAGTCAATACATGTTTATCATTATTCGTTCTAACGCTTAATGTGCCTCTTTCGTTTGGATCAGTTGAACCTATCCTAGTTGCTGTATAGTACATGAAATAAGTAATGGCTTTCATCTCTTCATATACGGGTTCATATTCATAAACACTATATCGCTTTAGACCATTCTCTAAGATATAATTAATAGCATCTGGTAATGCTTCAATCATTTTTGTTCTCTGCTCTTTAGTTACTTTCTGTTTAGCTTGTGATCCTGTACCCTTTGATCTACCTGCATCTATACCCCTTCCTGTCAATAATTCCCCTGACATTCCCCTAGTTAATTGAAAGAATGATCTGATAGTCTTTCTAATATTCAGATAATATAATCCCTCTATGAATGGTTCATCATTGGTATGTGCTTTCTTTGCTTCTTTTACAAACTCCGCTACTTGATCTAAAGTTAATTGCTCAGGATGTGTGTTTAGATGCCTACACAAATTAAAGAATGACTGTAATCTTTGCTGGATGGTTAATTTTCCAACAGGGCGATTTTCCTGTAATGATACCCAATCCTGAATTACGGGAATCTCCTTAAACATATCTACGGTTAAGTTCTTTGCTTCATATCTAATTGTTTGGAATGATGCGATTATTACTTTAGCCTCTTCGTATACTTTTGGGTTGTTTATTTTAAAACGATAAACAGTTAATCGGGATACACTCAAATATTCCCCTAGTATCCTATCGCTTAAAGTTCTTTTTCTTCTAACAGCTTTAAGATACTTCTCCCTGTTGAGTTTTGCTTTTCTCCCTCTATCAGCCATTTTAAATATCATCTCCAAACATTCTTTCTACGTCATTCCACCAACCCGAAGGATGATCATAATCCGTACTTCTTTCCAACCCGTCCACTTTTGTTAATTTTTTATGTAATGCTTTCGTTTTAAGTTCTAAATCGGTTCTCTCCCTGTTCAACAAGGCTTTTACTTTCTGAACATCTTTATCATTAGGATGCTTTTCATCCATCCAATCATCATGTATCTTTTTTATTATCTTTACTGCTTTCTGTGTTCTCCCACTAAAAGTGTTTATTAACTGAACATCTTTTAATTCGTCTTTATTCATTCTAATATCTATTTCAGTTATAAAATGTAAATTCTCATATTCATCTTTCGGATAATCTACCAAGCGTTTTTCTAGGGTTGCTATGCGATCCACGATCTCGTTCTCCGTTCTCCCATTCTGCGCCATTTCGCATTTCACCTAATACCATAGAACGTGTCTGCTACATATAAAGCAAATAGATGCCCTGTTCAGTATCACCGATCCATATTGAAAATTCATCATTCATTACCTTTTGAGAGTGCTAACATCTTCTTTATCCAATATGATACCATTAACTTTTCATATTTCACATATTTAATTTTTTTGTGTGAACTAATAAAACACTTTTCTATTAATTCATTATCAACACCTAATTTATTTAATCTATTCTTATTATATTCCCACAGAATTAACCATTTATTAAGGTCAAACTTTCCACCAATAACACGATAATATAATAATGGTTCATTTATCCTATACCACTGATAACCATCTATTAAAGAATCAAGTAAAAATATTAAATCTTCTCCTCGTTTTAAATTCGTTTCAAACATAACAGGTAACATTCTATCAAATACTATGCCACTAAAATTAATGAACATGTTTTTATTTAATGCCCAATCAATTACATTAGCTTTAGAATACTCTGGGCATCTAAATATTTTAAATGGTTCTAATTGGGCATTACACCTATAATAATCAACATAAGTACCTATTCTAATATCTCCGATTGCATTTAATACATCCATTGATTTTTCTAAAAATAGAGGATGCCAAACATCATCTGAACTTAGAAAAGATACATAATCCCCATCCGCAACATCTATTCCCTTTTGCCTAGTATATCCTATTCCCCTATTCTCTTCATTATCATAGATACTTATTTTTATTTTCTTTTCAGAAACTATTTCTAAAGACTGATAAACATCTAACATATATTTTGTATTATCCGTTGATCCATCATTAACAAAAACTATTTCATTGGGCAATCTTGTTTGACTAAGTATAGAACTTACTGTATCTCCCAGATACTTTTCTGCATTATAGCAGGGCACAATTACACTGACGGTATTTTCCTTTCTCATTCACTATTCCTCAAAATTTCCTTTAAGTCCTCAACATCAATGTTTTGAGATTCAAAGAATTCTATTATTGCTCTATAAAATGGTAATTGAACTTTAGTAACTTTATAATTTGCATATGGGTTTACTTCGATATTTATTTCTATTTCTTCAATTGGGAATCTAGTTTTCTTTGTATATAGATAACCACAATATATGAAAGCAATAATAAATACAAAACTTGTTCCTAAGAACATTCTGTATCTAGGAAATAAACTGTAAAACATAGGTACTTCAATAATAACTCTATCATATATTATGCTAGTGTATGCTATAAACTGGATAGGAATTGAGGCTATACTATAAAACCTTTTGATGTATGCTTGACTTCTAAAAATAGCTTTTTTAATCTTCATCGGATAATCACCATTGGTACTTGTCTTAATACTTTTGATTTAATATTTGGATGTCCTATTATTCCATTTTCTCCTAAAGATTCACCATGATCCGAAGTAATAATAATTGGTTTTTCTAATACCTCAATTAACTTATATAAATAAGGTATAACATATTTCAAATTATTTATATATAATTCTTTTATCTGCTCTAATGGATATTTACTATCGCCATTAAGCACACTCCAATCAATAGGGTCTTTCTCAGGACTCCAATTCACAAAATCATTAGGGGTTTTCCTAACATCCAAATCAATATACGGTGAATGTGGCTGTAAAAACCATATGATAGATTTTGGTACTGCATGTTCTATACAATATTCATAAACGGTCTTAGGCAACACGGTACTAAACTCTTTATCCCAATGTTTATCCCACAAACTAATAATTTGTTTAAAATGCTCAATAGCGTTATAACGTCTTTTCTTATGTATTTTATCTCCGATAAAAGGATTACACGAATATATAACATAATCATAATAATCAGGAAAAACAATTTGTAACCATGATAACGTAGATGATGCAGGTGAATTAACTTTATAAACTCTGTTATATTCCCAAAGACTTTTAAAATAATCAAATCGACACCCATCTAATATTATTAAATACTTCCAATTATAATTATGTATGATTAAACTTTGAAGATTCTTAAACCTTCTTAACTTTTTTAAATATTGTTTCATTTTATATCTTCTCATCTCTTATTACTTTATCATAAATATCAACAGTTAATTTAGCAACATTATATGGATCATGAACATAAGGTAATTTTTCTATTAAATCATCATTCCAATCTATAACTTTTAAACCCATTGCTAAACACTCTAATGCTGTTTTACTTAAAGAACCTATATTGATTCTATCAACATAATATTCAAATGATGATAGATATTCAGGAAATTCAGAATGTTTAATATATTCATTTTCCATTCTATTAAGAATTGTAAGTTTTAAACCCCTTTTCTTAACTCTTGATTCTATAAGGTTCAAACAATTTCTATCATACTTGTTTAAAGAATATAATGCCATACCGATAATCGGTGCATGTTTAGATATGCTGAATATATCCCTATCAACAGGATTTGGTATTAACCTAATCATTTCTTTAGGTTTATTATATTCAGGAACATCTTTTAATAAATCCGGTGTAGATACAAATATAGGTATTCCCAATAATTGATATATTCTAAATACCCATCTAGGTATTTTTCTATTAGCATTAACTGTACCATCATTATATTTATACCTAATTCCCGTACCATGAAATTCTATCAACATTTTGTAACCAGATAACTTGAAAAACAATGGTACATAAAACAATTCATGGAAATGTATTATATCAGGTTTAAAACCATTAACCACTTTTCTTAATTTTAACGTAAAGTTCAACTGATTGATGATCCTTTTCATAATTGCATATACTTTCCCTTTCCTAATAGACTTCAAATATTTCTTATCCGTTAATAAAGTTGAAGAAAAATAATGCTCTATATTATATTCATTATAGACATCCGAATATCCATAAGTATCTAATGGTTTGCTAGTATATAATTTAGAGTCATAACCCAATCTACTTTGATATTTGCACATTACGGATGCTACACCTGCAACATCCCAAACATGAAGTATTTTATTAACTAACTTTCTAAAACCATAGAAATGTACTCCTTTACTAAATACCATAAACCCTTTCTCTTTGAGATACTTTTTATCTAAAAATAAATGATGTTTCTGATATTCATTATCGCCTTCAAACTTATCATAAGGATATGGATTATGTGTACCATCAATATTTGCAAAAAAGTAATTAGGAGTTATATAAAATACCTTCATTCTAGCAATTCTAAATGACTCTGCTATTAATCTATCAACATCTTCTATATCTGGTAAATGTTCTAATATATCATTCAATAACACAATATCGAATGAATTATCTTCAAAGGGTAAAGGTAAATTTATTAAATCCCATTTCAACGTATCAACTCCCAAAGTATTTAAATAATCCAAATAAGGCTGATAAATATCCACACCCAATAATTCTTTGCACCTTAATTTTGTTTTAGGATATGTAGGAACAAAATCTAACGTGCATTGCATTATTCCGCAACCTAAATCTAAAACCGTATCTGTTTCTTCGATATTATCTTGTATATAATCTCCAACCCAATTCATTTTAAACAAACACCTTATGTTTTAATCCATTCATTAACACTCTCAATACCCTATTATAATTTCCATAATAGCACTTATGACATATTGAACCATCAAAGAACCATTGATTTAATAAAACATCTTCAATATTATTAATAGTGCCCATTCTCATTAATTTCTCATAATCTCTCGATGGTGTTTCTAATGCATATTGTGTTCCGCAACAGGGATATATATAACCATCAGCACCAATAACAGGTTTTAATATACTTATATAACAGGGATTATAACCCGTTGTCCATTCGCTCCTATCCTGATAATTTACTAATGAATCATCAACATAATTAGACCTCATATAGTTTTTAGCATGTTCCATCTGTTTAGTTAATTGATCTGCTATAAATATATCATTCACTAATCTAAAGTGTGTAAATTCAAATTCATTAGCATACTTAATTAATTTCTCTAATAAATGTAAGTCGGGGTCTTTACTGAGTACATAACTAAAAGACCAATCAACACCCTGATTGGCACATACAATATCCTTTAAATCATATAGTATTCTATTAATTGTATTGCCAATGCTATTTAGTTGACTTTTTAAATAATCCGATGCTGATATTCTAACCCATGTTACTTTATCCAACTTATCAATCCGATTCAATAATGAACCATTAGTAACTATTCCAACCTCTACCTTACTTTCATAAAACACATTGATAATTTCGTTTATTTCAGGATGCATAAGGGGTTCACCACCACCTGTAATTGTTACAGCTTTTAACCCATATTTATGCATACTTGTAATGACCTTATCTATCTCCTCTAATGTTAATTCCAACTCTCTTTCTCTTTCTGAACATGAACACATCAAACAATCAAAATTACATTTATTTGTTGGGTTTAATTGTAAGTGTATGGATGGTAATTTATTATGAACTAATGCAGAATGTATAATTTCTTGATTAAGTAGTATCTTCATAGGAAAAGTATTTGCAGATGAAAAACTATATAGCTTCTCCTCAATTTCCTTTTTAGAAATCATATTTTAATCCCCTGTGTCATTTTTATTATTCGTCTTAATAACCCTTTCTTTCTATATATTGGGCTATTGAATGTTAAATGAATAAGTCTCTTAGTATTTCTTCGCATCAACATATAATTAATACCCATGTGGCTTTCATAATCCATATCTACGCATCTAGGTATATCACCATCGTTACCGTTCCATAATGGATTATTTCTTACTTCATTAAACCATACCTTTCTAGGTATTGAATACATACTAGACCAAGGCTTTCTTGTACATCTTCTAGCCATATAATGCACTAACCCAATGATAGGAGTATTAAAGAACCTTCCATAACTCATTACTTTATCTAAAGGCATTTCATTGATAATATTCTTATTAATCATTCTGTAATCAGCACAAACACTGAGTACAATATCACAACCATAAACATTGAATAATCTATCAAATAATCTAGTCCTAATCTCCTTTAGACCCCCATAACCACCACTGTTAATATCTACCAATATTTTATGAGGTCTAGGATTCAATAACTTCAATGTTGGTACAGGATATTGAAAGCATATTTCAACATCTCTTACATGACATGGAATTGCTATACCAACTTTAGGAGGGATTATAATATATTTTATAACTTATGCCACTTCCGATTACTTGAATCTCTCCAACACTTAAGAGTACACATTTTATAAAATTCAAGTGGTAGTGTTTCACGCCAATTCTTAAACGTGAATGGAAAATCTTCATTATCCACAGTCCAACCTGCATCTATGAATGCTTTTGTAACTGAATTATCATTATGCCACCATTCTAAACACATGATATTACAGCATGGATAAATAACATCCTTCCATAGTGTTAAGGGTTCAAATAAAGTTGCACATTTTAGACCCTTAGTAATATTTCCACTCATAGCTAATTCCGTATCATAGTGGTATTGTTTATTATGCACATCCCATATTATTTCTGTTCCTTCTAATTCTACTTTCCATGCTTCTATTTCCTCTTTATTGGATTCACCATGATAATCTATCATGATCGAATCGAACCATTCTACAGGTACTATTTTATATCCGTTTGTTAGCATAGCAGTTTTGAATCCATATCCCCTGATCAGTCTACATACTTTCTGTAGTTCAGGATATAATGTAGGTTCTCCACCTGTAAGCATTACAAAGGAATTTGGATGTATTCTTTGCATGATTTCAAGAAATAGTTTAATGTGTTTAATCTCGGTATGTTCTACTTTAGGTCTAGGATTCATACCCAATGCACCACATGAGAAACAATTTAGATTACATGCAGTTGTTAGAAAAATACTGATATGTCTATTCGGAATCTTTGCTCTAGGATACAACTTTCTATGTAAATAGTTTAAAATTCCTTTCTGTCGTGGTGGTCTTAAACTATCTCTTTTCAATGCTTCCCGCAATCCACCTTTGAACATTATCTGAACACATCCTCTAACGTAACTTCTAGGAAAATCAAATAACTAGGTATCTTTCCTTTACTATTCAAACGCAATACCTGATCTTCCCACTCTTTCACAGATTCAAACCCCGAATCACTAAGAAATTCAATAAATCCTTCTCTATGTGATCTAACACCTAAACGATTATTATCTATTGTTTCGGCTTTCATCTGTACATTAACGTTTCCAATTATAACTTTATTTCCCTGATCATTTCTAAATACTGCATTTGTTATACCAAACTGTTTTCTTCTAACTCTGCAAGTAACTACTTTTCCATTGATCCATAATTGATTTCTAGCCTTTTCACAGTTAAACCATATAACCATTTAGAAAACACCCCATCTTTTTGATTCTCTAATTAATTTATTCTCTACAACATTATCGTATAAATCCCTAATCACATCCTCAGATATTATTAATCGTTTCATTGACATTATCATGACATCAGCATCAAACAATTCATCTAACAATTCAATGTCATGGTACTTTATTTCACCTAATAGAAGTTTACAAAGCATTTTATTTAAACT
>SDBS01003033.1_pt1 | contig 16499 bp, 14 predicted proteins | sample 2277091 | NCBI WGS metagenome assembly SDBS01 (sample SAMN10404972, study PRJNA504765) | marine sediment metagenome | isolation source: marine sediment core GS10_PC15, 163 cmbsf | place: Arctic Ocean: Southern Knipovich Ridge | collected 2010 | reverse complement strand
TTCTTTTTTATATTGTTTTTGCATCTTCTCCCAATTATCAAAAGTAAATAATTCCCCGCCAAAATTTCTTTTTACTTCCGAACCGAAATATTTACAATAGGCATTATGACTTATAAATAAAGACTTTAAGGCACTGTCACTAATGACCCCGTCATAATCCACTGCTAATATTTTCATTTTTAATTCTTCCTATCTCTTGAATTAATTTATGTAGTACCGTTAAACAAATTATTAAAATTATACTATTTCTTTATAAGGTTGTACAATTTGAATTGTTCTTTGGTCCAAATATGGGATACAGTGTTTATGATATGGATATTCTTTGTATATCAAAAAAGTACTAGAATTAGTAGGAATAGACCCTGGTAAGATAAAATGGAGGTTATATGGAAGTTGGATAATTATTAATCCTTTATGAAAAGCTAGAAAAAGTTACCGAGTGATTGAGTTAATGGAAACATTTATTTATTAATTTAAAAACATAAAAAGAGTCTGGGAGCATTACAAATAAAGGTTTTGTAATTTTTTCCAAAACATTAAACCATCCCATGTTTCCTTGTATATGAAAAAAAATTAAAATAATTTTAATTTTTGCTTGACATATGCGTATGTTTGTATTATACTTATATCAGACTAAAACCTTAGGGGGTAAATAAAATGGCAGGAAGAACCATTTATGTCAAACCAGAAAAAGAATATTTATATGACAAAGCAGTGAAATACTCCGGGCAAAAAAGCTTATCTTCTCTTATTGAAAAAACAATTGATAATTTAATTCAAGAAAACGAAAGAAATTTTCGTGACGCTCTAATGATAATGGTTGCAGATAGAAGTGGCTTACCAAGCAACCTTGGTCTTCTAGTAGAATTGGCAAAAAAATCAATTTCAAAAGAATTGCTTGATAGAGCCGAATATGTATTAGAAATTTTTGAATACAAGGGGCTATTTGAAAATGGCATTTGGAAAGGCCCAAAAGCAAGAGGAGGCGATAATGATTGGTGGTATGTCACAATGGTTGAAGATGATGATAGTGATTTAGAAGAAATGTATAATATGGCAATAAGCCAAGAATTTAACGAGATGGAGAAAGATTACAAAAAAAGAGAAAAAAGCATTTCGGAGTACCTACTAGCATTAATATTCAAAGAAGCACAAAACATTGACAAAGAAAAAATCTCAAAGGAATTTTCTAATTTAGATGAAGGGGAAAAAATGGATTATATCACAAATCTTGGGATTAAACTAAATCTAAAGCCTTTTAAAGATATTTTTAAAGATAAGGAGGATAAAAATGAAAAATAGAGTAGCTGTCTTCATAGATGCAGGTTATTTAACAAAAGTATTGGAAGAATATTATAGACCAAAAATCGACTACTACAAATTGGTAAATTGGTCTTGCGAAAAAGAGGAATTACTCAGAGCTTATTATTATGACTGTCCTCCTTATCAGTCGCCCAATCCCACTCCAGAAGAAAGAGAGAAAATGTCTAAGAAACAAAGTTTTTTTGCTGCTTTAGAGAGTAACCCTCGATTTACTTTGAGACAAGGTCGCCTGGAATTACGCGGCTATGATGATAAAGGAAAACCAATATTCGCTCAGAAAAAAACTGATCTGCAGTTAGGAATAGATGTGGCAAGAATTGCAACAAAAAAGCAAGCAGAAGTTGTTGTGATCATCAGCGGAGACAGTGATTTTGTTCCTCTCGTACAATTTGCCCAACAAGAAGGGGCAATCGTTAGGCTGGTACATGGCCCTAAAAATAGTTATCATCGAGAATTATGGAAAATGGTTGATGAAAGAAAGGAAATTACAGAAGAAATACTTTGTAAAATAAAATTAGAGAAACCCTCTTCAACAAAAAAGATGGTTTCTCTAATTTTTCCTGACCCCTTCATCAAGCGCCAGGGCGTATTTTGTTAAAATTATTATACAATATCCTAAAAAATATTTCAATAAATATTTATAGAAAATATTTGGAATCTATTTTTAATAGCTAGCGGAGTTATATATAATATTTTTTTTGTTTAATTATTTTATATCTTCAATCCTTCCGGAATCAATCCACCCTTTTATTATCTCTCTTCCCTTTTCTTCTAAGAAAACATTGAGAATACGAACTTCTCAAACCCCTTACGAAAAGTTAGAAAAAGTTATAGAGTTATTGAGCATGAACAGCCGTCCCCTGTCCATATGCTGCGAGTATGAAGTAAATCCACTAATTTATTAGTATTTTATAAATATTAGATAAGCTCTGTCTTACTTAATGTTTCCCATTTTCTTCTTACATTTTTCGATTCTTTTATCCCAATTCCCACTCCAGCCTTGCTCTTTAGCAATTTTTGAAAGCCGAATAACTTCTTCAAAATTTTTCTGTTTTTCCATTATTATACATAATTGCTTATATCCTACATGCCCCGGGAGGGGTAAACCCATTTCTTTTATAAATGCTTCTTTTGCTTTTTCTGATATACTAATTTGTTGTTTGCATGCTTCTATAGCGGATGATAAAGCAAATTCATCATTATCTCGGTTGCGATAGTAAATTTGTATTTTTGATTGATATAAAAAATGTAGATCCAAAAAAGAAATTTTATCTGAAACTAATTCTTCTGCTTTTTTAATTATCTTATAACCAATTTCACGATATTCTGGCTTTTTAAACCAGCCAGATAATCCTGATAATAGCCCTATCATAGTCTGACTTGTGGAAAATATTTTACCTTTAATAAGCGAATCCTCACCTATGCCCAGAGGGTTATAAACAGAAAGTATAACGTGTTGCTCTTCTTTTGTCAGATCGTTTAACCACCATTCTTGAAGGCCAAAATATCCAATTTCACCTTCTATTTTCTTATTTTTTCTAAATAGGTTCATTTTAAAATCTCCTGAAGTGGTTTTGTTTCACATAACGTTTCCAGTATATACGAAGTTACGCCCAAGAAGAGCAATGCTCCAAAAAGACAAGAGCGAAATTCCATAGCATGTATACTGTGTTATCTTCTATGGCCTTGACCCTCTTTTAGTAAATCTTACTTTCTTCAAATTCAATCCTTTTTAATTCGTCGTAGAATCTTTTTATTGTATCTTGAAGGCAATAATAGGTCCCTATTATTCCATAAATAATTTGATATGATGAGGCAGTAAGCTAATATGATCGGGTGATAGCAATTACTTTCTTCTTTTAGAAGATAAAGGTGTTTTCTTCGGTTAGTACCTTCAGTAAATATCTTTTGCAGATAATTCTCTCTTTTTAGTGATATGGTGCGGGTACCCCGCTGTAACGATTCGTGCAATTCTTAGCATAAGTAATGCCAATGAAAATTGTGTCTATCCCTGTTTCATTAAAAAGCCAAAGTGACTATTATTTTCTTGGATTTCCTCGTTAGACATGTTTTAAAAGTAAAAAAATAGAAATAATTTTCACAAAACTAGTAGTAATCGGTGATTTTTTTAAATTCTTCTTGTGTTTTTTCATTAATTGTTAACTCATAAATGTAATATGTATCAAGATCATGCTTAGGATCATTATAAATTTTTTGTGAACTCCAAAAAGATATATCTATCAAATCTTCTAATAATTTTTCATATCCACTTTTAGCATAAGAAAATATCAATTTAGTATTCATTTTTATATGGTCTAAAGAACCTAATATTAAATTTTCTACCATAAGCGGATTCCCAGAAAAATTATAGAAGTAAGGTGAATCTTTAGAAGCATAGGTATTACAAATTGATGAAAATGGAAGATTTGCTATTATAAAATCAAATTTTTGTCTTTTAGAAAAACATGAATATAGATCTTCTTTTTCACATCTAGAAAATTTTACTAAACTTTCTACATTATTCTTTCTTGCATTTTGATTTGCTAATTCTACACACGAATTAAAAGCGTCAACGCCGGTGACTTTACATCTTTTTTCTTTTGCTAAGCAAATTGCGAGAAACCCAGTTCCAGTGCCGAGGTCTAATACTTCATCTCCTTCATTCACTTTGTTTAGTAAACATTTAATCAAAGGTAAAGATATATTCCCTAATTCTGGTATAAAACTATATTTATTTAAATCTAATTCCAATATAGTTCTGTGATCTTTTTCATATTTCCAATATTTTTCAGTGTATTTTTCGTGTTCTTTAATTATATCTTGAACAATCGATTTTTTAGGAAATTGTTTTTCTTTAATTATATCAATCTTCTTGCTAATACTATTTCTTAAAAAAAGATTTCCTTTTGAATGAGGATAATAATTTAAAATCCATTTTCCGCTATTTATTCTATTATCTTTTTTAGGCCCAATCCATTTACCCCTTAGACTTTCATTGTCATCATTTAAATGAAATACTGCTGGTCCTCGATATATTTTATCTTTTTTATTTTCCCACCAACCCTTAAAAATATATCTATTTACATAAAAAGATGATGCTTTAAGATAATAATCATGGATATCTTTTTTTCTATAAATTGGCGTTACTTTAAAATTTATTAAGCCTTTTTTTAATTTTAATATTTCAAAAGTGATTTCTTGTTTAATGGGATCACTCCACATACCTTTATAAATTCCTGATTTCAAGCATCTTAAATTTATAAAATTGCTAATTATTAAAATAATGTATTTCGAAGCTGTTATAATTCCTAAAATAATTGTTGTATAAGTAGCTATAGTTAATAATAAATTGTTAAAAATTTCTTCAAACATATCTAAATTAATACCCTTAATAAAAAAATATTTTTGTTGTGTATTTTTAAATGCCTTATGTTTATAATTTTTTATAAAACTAATAAGTTTTATTTATATATACCATAAACACTCTTTAAAATCCTTCTTTTTCTAAAAAAACTATTTTGTTACAGAAAAATAATTCAAACCTAGATGCATTTGTAAGTTAAAAAGGTAAAAATAAAGGCGTAAGGTCTCAACATTTTACATAAATAATCTAAACATTATATTTTTCTAGATAATAAAAAAGAAAAAGTATAAAAAATAAAGATATTACTCTCTTACTCTGTCTTTTTACCTGAAAGATTATTCCTAGAAAATCAGGAATTAGTTCTTTTGGTAAACTCTATATGGGATTTCCCAACAATTAGGAATTGCCCCGTCGGTGCTTTTTTGTATAAAGCTCTCCAGAGTTCTGTCCAGTAACAGTCCTTTTGCCTGAAAGTTTAGATACATTTAGTATCTTGCCTCTTCGGCTCCTCTCCCAAATAAGAAAGGGTCTCTCCTATTACCTTCATCTAGAAGAAAATATTTAATTTTAGGTTAAGTAATTATAGAAGATTGATGGTTGTATGGTTAGTATAGTTATAAGAATGTTACTTAGTGGGTCTCTTGGGATAGCGAAAGAATGCTACTCTTAAGCTAAATCTTAGATAATATAGCTTTTTATTTTAGGATAATGATATTATAGATATTCTGCTTAGATAAAAAATCAGCTTATTTAATTTTTTTTAATCATTATTTTATATATACTATATCTTTATTAAAAATCCTTCTTTTTCTGAAAAATAATTGATAAAAATAAAAAAACCCTTCAGTAAAATGCCAAAGGGCTAGAAATTGTCTGGCTCCCCCTATTGGACGCGTTCAGAACTTTTAAGGAGAATATGACAGCAGAAAATATTAGATTAAATCAGTTAATTCTTCAATATTAAAGCAATATCTAAAGATTAGAATTTGCAAAATATTGGAGAAAAAAAGCCCTTCAGCAAAAGGCTAAAGGGCTGGAAATATTAGGCTCCCCTAACGTTTTCTAGTTGGAACCAAATTATACAAGATATACGTAACATCTATAAACTAAAGGAACTAATTAATCTTCCTATAAGAGTATAAATAATATTAAATTGCATAATTTCCCTTACTTATCAATAAAATATATTCCCTACTCTTATTCTAACCATGTATTATATACAGTGAATTTAGCTTTTTGAGTAAAATAAATAATTCATAACAACTACTAATCGTATCTAGCTATTGAGAAAAATTTTTTTTCAATATCTAAATACATTAAAGTTATTCAAAAATTCGATATTGCGCTTATTCAAATCAGTGATCACGAGCATATCACCAGGTTTCAAGATTTTTGTCATCTCCTTAATAACAACTTAGGGTTTTCCATATGGTATAAAAGCATATTAGCAGATATATAATCAATGTTTTTGTATTCAATTATTAAATTCTCTTAAGTGTAATTTAAAATTCTTTTTAGCAAAAGCATTTTATTGAATCATTATGGCTTCTCTTGATAACATCAAATAGTTACCAAAACGAGGATATCTTCTGCTAACCAAAATATCGGGTATAGTATTTATGATACCAGAAAGAAAATCAATTACTTCATCATAGAATTTTGTAGGAGGATGAAAAACCCATTTTTTCTTAGGAGCATTGTACCACCAATAACCCTTTCCTACTACACATATCGCTCTCAAGTAAGGATTTTTGCAAAAGTCTGGATCATTCTCTTTATATCTATCAATTTCAGATTTTCCATTATCTTTTAAGTCACTATCGAAAGCAAAAAAAACTGGAACAATATATTGTATTGAATGTTTAATCGGATTAAAATTATCATCATGTTGCCCAGGTGAATAATAAAGCTCTCTAATTTTTTTAGCTTTTTTTATAGTATCCTTTACACCTTTTGCTGTTGATTTACTTTTAACTTCGATAGAGTATATACAGCTTTCTACTGGGAAAGTCCCCTCTCTTTCTGAATACATAATAGGCGGAAGTATTTTTTTGCTATAAATAATTATATCTGTCTCATTTGATTGAGTTCCTTTACTGTCTACAATTTTTCCAGTTCCACATTCAGTATCTAATATTAACAAAGGTTTAAATATTTTATCTAATGCAATTTCTCTAATTCTACCCTGTAAAAAAGGATGCTCAATTTTTTTAGTATTTATTGCCTCCTTTATTGCTAATCGTATTAGATTATTAACTCTGTCCCTAAAAATATCATTAGGCATTTAAATTACCTCCTACTTCTTATTTGTATTTAAGTTTTAATTGCTAGCTAAGGATAGCGGGTATAAAAGAATCTTCTTTCATATGATTTAAAACTTATAATTCTAATGCAAAATCCATGTTTTCTTTTTCTTTTCAATTTATTAATTTTAAGAGGACTTTTGGGGTCTTGCAATATTACTTTTCCTCTTTCCCCTCAATTTTTTTTTAATTAAAATAGGAACCTATAGCAATAATAGGGACAGACACCCATTTATTTATCAACTTTCTTCTTATGTGTCAGGGGGCGGGGCGGTTAAATTGAGGAAGTTCATATTTTGTCCCCTCATTTTTTATTAGCTATACTTTACACCTTGATCCCTATCCAGTAAATCCTCAAGCTTACTACGAAACTTCTTGTCAAAAACCCTATTGTCACAAAAATATTCTACAAATTCGGCATAACTATTCGGACTCAAAAAGTGTAAATAGTATCGCTGTTTGATCTTGTTCTTTTTCAATTCTTCGTTCAAATCCTCAAAATGTTTTTTCGCCCAGCGATATTTTGCTTTGTTTTCTTCTGAATCGTCGCCGTCGGATTTTATCTCAACGACAACGATATTTTCGCCAAGTTTCAAAAAAAAATCAGGATTGAAGCTTCCTTGTGTCGGGTGTTCTCCTTTTCTCCAAGAATACTCAACACTGTAAAATCCCATGTCCCGCGATTTTATCCAAGCGTCAATTTTTGCACATACTTTTGAACCAATAATCGCTTCAACGAACTTTCGTTCCGGCTCAAGTTTTGTTAAAACGACATTGACCGGCGTCTTAAAACAATAAGGATTAACTTCTTTACTTGCGCTTCTCGGCAAACTTTCGTCGTCAATTATATCCTGCAAAATATCAAGCATTCCATTACTGCACTCATCTTTGAAATTTTCGGTATAGAAAACTGTTGAACCGCGTTTTATTGCGCCAACAGCTATGCTTTCTTTTTCAAGTTTTTTTGTGCTGATTAACTTCGGCTCATTTACTGTTCTTTTCAAAACAATCGTTGAACCTCTCGCCCTGAAAAGCGTTTGAAATGCTTTGAAAATTCTGTTGGCGTTGTCTTCCGTTAAAACTCCACTTTTTATACCAACTTTTCGCATTGAATTTACGACAATATCTTTAATTTCGTTCTCTGGGGGCAAATTTTCTTTTTCGTATTCGCCTTTTGGAAATCTGATTTTTGCCTCAAAATCTCTTGTCTTGAAAGTTTCAACGATTTTTGCCACCACTTCGTCAACACCAAAAACTTCCTTTTGAATTATCGTTGTTTTCGGCTTGATAATTCCACTCAAATCCTCGTATTCGGTTTCTCTATCTATTTGCTCAACTTGAGCAACTAAATTTATAAAACCTTTTGAATAATCAAAAAATTCTGTGTCTTTTTTCGCTTTAACGGCTTTTTCTCGTTTTTCATAATCAATTGTATAAAGATCAAAATGATATTTCGCCCGTTCGCCGGAAGTCAAAACTTTACTCGTTAAACGGACTTCAATTTCCAAAATCTCATCAACTAAACCACGAATGTTTCGACTCCAAGCATCATGATTAAAAACTCTAACTTTCGGCTGTGGCGATTTGTATTCTTCCGGTATGCGAAGCCCGCGGCCTAAAACTTGGGCAATCAAAAGTTTGGAATTGAAAGCGCGGTCTTCCCACGGCACAATTTGAAAAACATTTTTTACATCCCAACCTTCGGTAAGCATAGAAACAGAAACAATCCACTCAACCGAATTTTCTTTATCGTCAACATTTCTCAATTCCGAAATATTTTTCTTATGGTCTTTATGCGAGGTAACAATCAAAACTTTTTTCTCAACCGCTTTTCGCGAGATTTTTTCTCGCTTCTCCAAAAAATCAATCAGATCTTCCCGAAGCGTTTTAGACTTGGAAATATCTTTTGTAACTAAAATCGTAAGCGGTTTAATGAGCCGATACTTTTTTGCAAATTCTTCGTGATTGTCATAAATTTTTTGGAATTTTTCTCTTTTTCTTTCTGTTGGGTTTGAAGACACCTCATCTTCTGCAACATAATCAACCGACTTAACCACTTTGTCATTAACGGCTTGTCTTATTGAGTAGCGATAAATAACATCGTTAAAATACTCGTCAGCAAGGTAAGCCGTGCCTGTAAGTCCTAAAATGTATTTGAAATTGAAATCGGGATTAAACAAAAATGCCTTCCATTTTCTTATGTCCTTTTCGCTTGATGAATTATAGACATGATGAACTTCATCGTTCAACACTAAAACCCGCTCGCCGCTCCCTTTCAAACTGTCGTTTATTGATGAGCCCGTTCTTTCATAAACGGCGTGGATATTCTCAACGCAGATATCACCATTCTTGATTGTGCTGTTTGCGTTAATAATTCTCGGATTTTTGAAAATAACATCGTCCGGCAAAGTCGCTTTGATTTTGTCGTCGCCGGAAAGTTTCTCAAACTTTTCTTTCAACCCCGATTCAATTGTAAGCGATGGACAAAGCACCAAAACTTTATCCACCAAACCAAGCCCCAAAGCGATTTGCGCGATGCCGTAAATCACATAACTTTTACCTGTGCCGGTCGCTAAATCAATCACCGCCGATAATTTGTGTGGCAAAGACAACTTTTTTTGATAATCGCGGACATTTTTGTATCTTTTCTGCAATTCATCGTTTTTTCTGAAATTTTCTTCAACCAAATCCTCAATTGATCTGTATTCGTCGGACGCAAGGAAAATAACAGCGTCCCTAATCGCTTCTTTTTGAAATTCTCTGTCGCCGCAAAGCACATCAAGAAAAGTAACCCACTTTTTCAAATTGAGCTTGGCGGGATCATAGTTTTGCTTTACCTGCAAAACTAAATCCTGTGTTTTATAAATTTTAATTCCTTCTGTCATAATTATTTGACCTTAAATTTTTCCCGAAATTCATTGCCGTAAATATCAACATAAATCGCCATAATCTGCTTGCCGCAATCTTTTTTTGGAGACTCTTTTATAATTTCTTTTTGATTTATCAATTTCTTTTTGATTTCTTCTTCGCTTTCTTCTTTTTCGTTTTTCTTATGATTGAGCAAGTCCTGCGCGAAGAAGTAATTTGTCATCATAAATTTTTCGCCGTCATAATCTAAGTCTATAAGCAACATCGCCAAACTTTCAAAATTCTTAAGCTTTTCGCCGGTTTCATCCTGCGAATAGGCGGACTCAAACTTTCTGATTTTCAAAACTATTTTGTCTTTCAGTTTTTTGATTTCTGATTTTACTTCCGGCTGGCGGATGAAGTGAAAACCGATTGCTTCATCTAAGTCGTTTATCTGTCTTTTGCTTTGTGGCTGACGCAATTTCTTGAATTGCACCTTATGCAACTCTTTAATAATCTGATATGGGACTTTCAAAAAATAATAGCGAACATTGTCTATTTGGTGATAGTCGCTGATAAAATCAACATTGTTCGCCGGCGCGATAATATAAAGCCTACCGTCAATTTTCTTTCCGATACTTTTGTGCAATTCCTGCAAATACTTTTCATCCACGCTTGTATTCTTAAAATCCCAATACGGAAAGATTTTTGCGTAAAATTCCCGCTTTTTTCCGTCAATTTCAACTCCGCCAATTGCCTTCTGTTTCGTTTCTTCAATTTCAAATAAATCTTTCAAAAAGCGGACATACTCGTCTTTTTTCAGAGCAAAAATCTTTCCAAGATCGTAAAGTCCGGAAGTAACAACGGCGAAAGATTTTGCTGGTTCGCCATATTTTTTCTTTTTGTCTTCTAAATTCTTTCCTTGATCAATCTGCAACAATCGCTTTTGTGTTGTATAAATTGCTAACTTTCCAATATCGCATCCAATCCAACGACGATTAAGTTTTTCTGACACTATAAGAGTTGTACCGCTTCCTGCGAATACATCTAAAATTAAATCACCCTTCTCGGAGCACATATTTATCACCCTTTCCAATAGAATCTCTGAATTTTCGGTGGGGTAACCCGTACCAGTAGAGTAACCTGGTATGTCAGTCCAATTAGAATCAACAAGAATTGAATCGGTCGAATCAATTAGGTATTGTGGTTTACCCGCCTTATTAAGCCTAATTCTACTAGTCTTTTCTAGTTCGTAAATTTTTTCTTGACCAAAAGTCCAATGTCTGCCTCTCGGCGGATAAAGCCTTTTTCCTACAATTATTGCTGGTCCTCCTTGACCCTGAGAGTCCATAGCGTGCCATCTATCGCCCTTACCCTCTTTTAACTGTTTGTAATAGGGCTTAAAGTTGTTTTTATAAAGTTCTGTTTTTGAATACCAAAATAAAGAATCAGTAGCTACATTTAGTTTTTTTGCACCTGAGTCTGATTTTTTTATACGATTTATTATTATTTCATTGAGAAAATTTTCTTTTCCAAAAACCTCATCCAAAACTAATTTGATATAATGTCCAAAGTGATAGTCAATTCTTACAAAAATGGTCCCGTCATCAGAAAGAATTTCTCTTAGCAAAAATAATCTTCGCCTTACAAATTCTACAAAATCAGCACCTTTCTTTTTTGCGCTGTAAGCACTTTGACCTTTTGCGCCGTCGTATTCATCACCGGTGCCGAAAGGTGGATCAATATAAATCAGTTTTACTTTGCCTTTGATTTTATTTTTGACGAGCGGGTCTTTGTTTTCATTAAAAGTTTTTAAGATTTGTAGATTGTCGCCGAAAACTAAAAGATTGTGCCAATCTTTAGAGTAAAAAGGGTATTTCTTGCCATTAAAAACTTTTTCAATTTGAAGCGGGACTGGCTTGGCTTCTTCAGTGTCCGCAAGTACATCTTCCTTTCGCATTTTTCCAGCATAGACAAGTTCGTATTCTTTTTGCCTGGTCGGAAAAAGCGCGTATTTATAAACCTCCGGAATTTCTTTCCCGGTTTTGAGACAATCGATTAAAAATTCAATGTCGTGTTTGTTTATTTTAGGTTTCATAACAATTTACGTTCCTTAAAGCTTAAAAAGTTATTGTTGGTGATAATAATATGGTCAACCACTTCTATTTCTAAAATTTTACCGGCTTCAACTAATCTCTTTGTTACTACCAAATCGCCTTCTGAAGGTTCGGGGTCGCCCGATGGATGATTGTGAACAAATATAACTGATGCCGCCTTGTTTTTGATTGCTTCCGCGAATACTTCGCGCGGATGGGCAATACTGGCGTTGAGAGAGCCAACTGAAACCTCTGCAATTGAGTGATTTCTGCTGTCGAGAGCGATAACATAAAAATGCTCTTTATGATAATCTTTGAGTTTGCTTTTTATCAGCCGGTATACTTTCTCGGGATCGGTAAGTTCTTTACTTTTGTAAGGCAAGGTTTGGGTGGAAAGCCGGCGGCCAATTTCAAAAACGGCTTTTATCTGTGTCGCTTTTGCTAATCCGATTCCTTTGATTGAAGACAGCTCCTCAATGCTGGCCTCGGATAATTTCTGAAGACTGCCAAATTGTGCTAATAGTTTTTGGGCTGTGATCACGACCGATTCTCCGGCGATACCACGTCCCAAAATAAGCTGTAATAATTCTTGGACCGAGAGCGCTTGTTCACCGAACTTGACTAATCGCTCGCGCGGACGCTCTTCTTTGGGTAAATCGTGAATAGTAAATGATTTGCTCATAGTTTTACTTTATAAAATCATCAACATCAACCTCAAACGCTTTCGAAATTTTAGCCATTACGAATACGGAAAGGTTTTTTATTACTCCCATTTTAATTTTAGTCAGTATTATGTAGGCAATATCGACTTTTTTCGTGAATTCATCTTGCGAAAATTCAAGTTTTGTACTTAAAGACCTAATCTTTTTTTCTAACTTATTGTTTTGATTATTTTCCATAATTTGATAACATTACATCGTTGATATATAATTTTATCATTATTATACTAACAAATGTAATGGGAAAAAGCAAAATTTATAATTTAAGAAACAAGGAAAATCCGCTTCTGATTAAGATAATAAATTCTGGGAATTAATATGTGTCAGAGGGCGGTTTTTTGTCACACTTCAAGAATATATATTTACCTTATTGAATCGCCACCAGCGGTTAAAAGAATTAGTCTTTTCAAATTTTTCTACATCTTAATACTAATACGACAAAAGGCTTAAAAAATCCTTCTTTTTTTAAAAAATAATTGCGAGATGCAAAATTTAAGAAAATATAGTTTATCTGTCTGTTAGTCGCTCGGTCAAATATTTTGGCAGAATAATAAGTGCCTATTTACCTTAATAAAACCATAAAAAGAAGAAAATCTTACTCCCCTATTAACCTGATCTTATTTTTCAACTCTTGGGTTATCAATTATCTTTATTTTCATGGTAGCTGCAACTCCTACTGTTATCTCATTAATAGTATTACAGGAAGGACATTTAATCTCCTCTTTAAACATTATTAATTTCCTTGAAGGATTTAAATAGAAGAAGCCGCAACCTATTTCCACCCCTTTAGCAAGGCAATGATTACATTTTTGACATCGGATTTCTTTCATTTTATTCCCTTACTTAATAAATACTTAAAATTTTTTATTCATCTATTATTTCTAAATATAATTTTCTTCTTGTCCATTAATTATCTTATTATTTTTCTTATCATTAAATAACATATATTTAATAAAAAGATAAGGGGACATTTCGTTTTTCACATTTCAAAATGGGTAAAATGGGGTCTCAACATTTGATATTCATACTTCCTTTAAAGCTGTTATCACTCTTTGCATGACCTCTTTTATTTCATGATTAACTTCGGTTTTTTATTCAAATCTTTTAGCAGCCTGGGAAACGGCTGAATAATCCATCTTAAAAAGTTCGCCTATTTTAAAAAAATAGGCTGTCCCTATTATATTTCACATTAAATAACATTGGAAAATTATTTTTTATATCTAAAAAAACTGCTTGTATGATATTTCCATCTTTTAAAGTAGAATTATAATTATAATAAAATTTACTAATCTCAGAATCCTTATATGATTGGTATTTCATTTCATAATTTTTCAAACAACAGTTGGAAGTATTATAATTTTTCATCCTAAATAAAGTATCAATATATATTTTCCACCATCCTAAATATCTGTGACAAAATATCAATACGTTTTGGTTATTCTTTTGGAGATATGCCTTTATGATTTTTTTTGCAAGATGATGCATTTGATTCATTGGAAAACTCGGTATGCCAGATGTAGGGATACTACCTTTTACAATCTTAATTGGTAAATTAACTAAATAATTAGAAGCAAAATTGAAATCCATAATACCAATATCTATCCAGCATAAAGGGTCGTCTTCAAAATATATACTAATTGTATTACCAAATTGGAAAGTAACACCTAAATAAGTTATTCTTAACTCATTTGTTTTAGATAATGTCTCCATACAATTATTTAGAATTGTAGTTATAGAATCCGTTTTAAAAATAAAAATTAAATCTAAATCGCTAAATTCAGATGGAGTTTTAGTTATATCGCCAAAACTACCTACGATTGCAATACTCTGTGGATTATATGCATCGATAATTTTTATTGGTTTAACAAATTTTGAAAAGGATGAGGGTAAATAATCTATAAAATTTATATTCATGCAGTTTCTCCTCATTATATATATAAAAAAATCTAAATTGATATATTTGAAAAAACTTGATTAGTTACTTCATTAGCATTCAAATTTGTTGTATCAACAATGATACATTTATTACCATCTGTTAAAGAATGCAATGGGCTTGTTCTAAACCATTCTTCTATTTGAATGCGACTTGAAAGAGAACTTTTTAATCTTCTATCCAAGGATTCTACACGTTTAATCAATACTTCTTTTTCTGCTGTTAATAAAAAATAAACTGTTTGCCAATTGTATGTTTGGAATATCTTTTCAACTGCCTTTAGATATTCCCAATTCCCTGGACGCCTTAAGCAATAAGTTGATATTAATCCTTTTATTTCAGATTTAACAGCTTTGTCATAAAAAGAAAATCTGAGTTCATCACGATATTCCCTATATTGTTTAGAATTATAGTTAAAAAGAAGCAATGCAATATCAACTGTCTTTGCATTATCAAAAACAGGATATTTAGTTAAATCTGACAATACACGACTTACTGTTAGTTTTCCTACAGCAGGAGGTCCTAATAAAATAATATGTGTTTTTAATGATTGATTCATTGTTCTACTTTTCCTGTCTATATTATCCAAATCATTATAAGAGCTAGCAAGCAGAGGAACCAAGTTGCAGTAATAAGATTAGCACGAAAATATCTTTTGATAGAAGATATTTTTGCCTCCCCCCAATTACTCCATTCTAAAGGAAATAATGTAGTGTCTTTATCTAAACCAAAATTACCGGTATCAAAGCAATGCAGTAGCTTATTAATTTTTACAACTATCCTTGCATTACGATTTCCCAAACGACGTTCTCTATTTTGCCAACTGACTGAATATAAGCCCAAAGCAATGACAGAAATTGAAGCAATTATATTGCCACCGATACCATATAGTTTCCAAACAACCATTTCTTTATCTTTAAGAACAAGTAGTAGACCAATTAAACCTAGAAAGAGCGTTCCGGACCAAGTAAATATTTTAAATTCTCTTTCTCTACGAAACATCAATTCATTCATCTGAAAAGTATGTATATATTTTAATGTGTCAATATCTTCATTTTTCATTTTTTATTTCTCCAAAAGGTAATTTATATTAGAATCGATAAACCAGCTAACAGCTGGGCTCAGTGGTGCGAGCGGAGCGAGTAAAACTAAGGGATCAGGTCTTGCAATATTACTTTTTATCTTCCCGCTCGATTTTTTCCGATTTTTCTACACCTTAATATTAATACGACAAAGGTTTTAAAAAATCCTTCTTTCTTTAAAAAATCCTTTGGGGTTTATAATTACCCCATCTTCCTTTATAAAATAATTGGACAAATGCAAATTACCTTTTTTGTAAATCCACCTTTGCATATTCTCTAATTTTTTCAATACACTCTTTTGCCGAAGCATGATATCTATTAATATCATCAACCCAATTTCCGCTTAGGTCCTCTTTCTCTAACTCACGTAATAGTTTTGTTAGAGCTACAACTGTAGCATCGGAGACTATATATGCACCAATAGCTGCAGCTTTTGTAATGGATTCTCTTGCTTTTTCATAACATTCTGAAAGCTTTTCTTTGTCTTTATCCCTCATCCTTTTTATGCCTATCCCTTCATCAAACCACTCGCTAAAATAATATTGTAAATAAGATAAATTTTCTATAATGTGTGAATACGCCTCGGCTTTTTTTTCCCACCATCTTTGTGAATAAAATTGCTTTACTGAAAGTTTAACCGTTACAATAGCTGTAATAATAGAAACAAAAAGAGCAGGTATCAGATATTTGGATATATCTTGAATGATTTTAATAGGGACAGACACCTATTTACCAACTTCACTCTTAGGTCTCATATATTTTAGCACGGTCAAGCTGGGACGGACAAATAACCTGTCCTCTTGTCTCCCTTTATGTCTTTGCATAGACGATG
>SDBS01003031.1_pt1 | contig 16501 bp, 15 predicted proteins | sample 2277091 | NCBI WGS metagenome assembly SDBS01 (sample SAMN10404972, study PRJNA504765) | marine sediment metagenome | isolation source: marine sediment core GS10_PC15, 163 cmbsf | place: Arctic Ocean: Southern Knipovich Ridge | collected 2010 | reverse complement strand
AACACCCCATTCATGATGTACAACCTGGTCTGCTCTTTTGTGGTCAATGTCAGTCCTTTCATATACTGACATTTTCCCTGACCTGTTGTATAATGACCTAATCGTAGACCAACGACATACTCCTCTGTCAAATAGCACACAAGGCCACACCCTTTTGGAGTGTCTCAGAGATTCGCCTATATACAGATTAAGGTAACAATTTAGCGAATTGTATAAGGGGGGACATATGGTTATAGGCAGGGGGTTTCTCTACTGGCTGAACCGACTCCCGGGTGACGTTAGGCTAATAAGGCAGCCTAACTACGCTCCGTTGTCTTAGGATTAATAGAATTACCCATCAAACCCATGTGCATTGATATATAACTGTGTTAAAATATCTCTAACATTGCGATGTTAGAGTGAAGCTCATTAATATATTTTTTGACTTAACTAGGAGTGGTAGAAACCAATGTCTGAAAACGATCGTATGGTATTGAAAGCCGTCCTCGCAGAGCAGCAGGCTGCTAAAGCGCCTGATTTGTCTGACAATGCCTATTTCGAGATTTTCACTGCAGAGCATATTCTGAAAAACTTCGACCTCTCGTATGACGAGATTCAGTCCGGTCAAGTTGGGGCCGGAGGGGATGGCGGCGTCGACACTATGTACATTTTCGTTAACGGAAACTTGATTGAAGACGATACGGATACAAGCAACCTTGGCAGAGAGATAAAGGTCGAGCTTTTCATCACTCAATCCAAAATGGAAGCTAGTTTTGGTGAAGACGCTATACGTAAGTTCGACACTACATTTAAAGACCTCTTTGACCTTTCAAAAAATCTTGCCGATTTTACCACCGTATACAACGAAGACTTAATTCGTTCAGCCGCCATATTCAGAGATGCTTATACTCAATATGCCGCAAGACTTCCATCCCTATTTGTGAATTATCAATATGTCACTATAGGCGATGACATCCACCCAAATGTCAGGAGACTAGTCGCACACTTGAAAACGACTGTCCTTTCATTGTTTTCATCTGCCACCTTCTCCTTTGATTTCATAAACGTTGCTGACCTTCTCACTTTAACGAGACAACTACCTACGACAACCTTTAACCTGAGACTTTCTGAGAGTCCCATATCATCCGGTGAAGAGAGTTTCATATGCCTCGTGAAACTATCTGAATTCTACCGTTTTATATCCGAAGAGGACGGCCGATTGCTACGAAGAATTTTTGAGGCTAATGTTCGAGACTACCAAGGCAATGTTCAAGTCAACATGGGAATCCGTGATACCCTCTCTAATCCCACTGGCGACGATTTTTGGTGGTTAAACAATGGTGTCACAATCATCGCCTCACATGTTTCCCTTAGTGGTAAGGTACTTAATATCATGAACCCACTAATCGTAAATGGTTTGCAAACTTCCTATGAAATACATAGCTACTTCTCTGCCGACCCGACTGGACATGACGATAGCAACATTCTCGTTAGAGTAATAGGCGTTGCCCATACAGCGAACGAAGAACAGACACGCAACAGAATAATAAAAGCAACAAACAGCCAAACTGCCATACAAGTTGCTTCTTTACGTGCTACTGATAACATACAACGCGATATAGAGGATTACCTGAGGTCGGAGGGTCTATACTACGACCGCAGAAAGAATTATTATAAGAACGAAGGAAGGCCAATTGCTAGGATCATATCAATTACCTATCTTGCCCAAAGTGTCATCGCTATTCTTTTAAAGCGACCTAACGACGCACGTGCTAGGCCCTCCAGTCTTCTTAAGGAAGATACAAATTATTACACCATTTTCGACGCTACTCACCCCATGCCTCTATACTTCAAATGCATTCAGATAATGAAGCGCATGGAATCCTATCTCAGGAACAGATTTCCGGGAATCAGGGCCGTTGAGATCAATAACCTAAAATTTCACTTAGCGATGTTCTCATCTTTGCTTCTTACCAATAATCCTGAAGCTACCGCAGATGATATCCTCGCTCTCAATCTCGATGACTTTACAGTTGATTTTCTAAATGATTGCCACTCATCTGTCGCTGAAACCTACGCCACAATCGGTTCTGGTTCATATTCTGCATCTAAAGACAGACAAAGTGTGGTTAAACTTCTTGAACAGTTAAGAGCCATAACCTACAGAGACGGCTAAGACTCGTCGCACGTCACTTCTACGTGCTTATATAACCAAAGAGAGGAGAGTGGCTCCACGGCCACTCTCCTCGTTTACCTTGCTATGCCCTCACTACGCGTGTTCAGTAAGCAGGATAATGCTCTTGTTGGCTGGCCGAATGCAATATCCGCCGACCCGCTTATGGACCTTGAAACCTACCAGGCCAGCTTCAGCGTAGAGTTCGTTGAGCCTCTGGATGGTGATTCCCTGCCGATCTAGGATACGGTAGCCGTACTGGAAGTTACCGAAGATCCCACTTCGTATCAAAGCATTGGTCTCATGGCCATGTTGCACCAGGGTTACAGTAAGCTGCCGCTAATAAATTTGATGGCATAGTCTTTCTCAAGCAAATAATTCAAGTTTGACTCTCTAATACCACACCCATATAATAACTCATATGAATGCAGATGAACGTAAAAAACTCCGGTTCTATTATCATTCTATTTTAGAGCAGAAACGATTTCTTGATACGTTAAAAGGTGGTTCAAGAATAAAAGGCAATCAAGTTCGACCTTTGATGATGGAGTTTGACCGACTCAGAAAAGATTTTCCAGACATGGTTCCCTTTGACCCTGGATATGATAGCCTGAAAGATAATATTTTTTATGACTTTATTTCTATCCGAGGTTATGTATCGATGGTAATTGGAAGATTAGAGGTCGCAGTTGACCAACCAACTGATATTCCTGTCACAGAGAAGCGCCAATTTACTTTCATTAGTAATTCAAACCTAAAAGCTATAATTGAACGGGATTATGAAGAAATACAAAGAGCCTTCATATCTAATTGCTGGAAATCAGTAATAATCCTCTGTGGCGGAATCATCGAGGCTATTCTTACCGATTTGTTGCTATCAAACAAGGCAATTGCCATAGTCGCGAAATCCGCACCTAAGGAAAACGATATTGCTCGTTGGGATTTTTCCAAACTCATAGACGTTTCAGTTGAACTTAAGCTTGTTTCTGCTGGAATGCAGAAGTTGTCCCATCCTCTAAGAGAGTATAGAAACCTCGTACATCCAAGTAATGAAATTCGCAACCAACTCAGCTTTAATACTGAAGAAGCCAAGATAGCCGTCGAAGTACTTCATATCTTACACAGAGATTTGACGCATTGAATCTGTCTCTTTCATAAAACTCTAATTAGTGCCATCTAAAACGAAAAGCCGTGTACCTAATGTCTGGTATAGGGCTTTTTACCTTCAAAAAGTGGCGCGCTTAGAAGGAATCGACTGCAGCAGCGGTCTGCCAGACCGCTGTCATATAGTCTGTCTTCTATCGTGACGCTTACCATTGACAAAAATCGAGGAGGAAGCTGTAGCTTCACTAATATGACACCCTGACTTAGGTTCAGAGTGTCATTGTTTCTAGACCACCTGAATGGAGATTATCTAGCTAATTTAACAAAATGACGAAAGGTAAAGCTTTTAATCTATGATTCTTAACATAAATTATGCACTTCCCTCCCCAGGGGTGAGTTGCATCTGGTAAAGATTGTCTCCGGGATCGCCCCCATATTATACCAAAATCTCTAAGTTAGGACTTGACAAGTCTCGCTACAGCTGCTAAAGTGCTTTCTAGCAGCATAAATTAAGCGGGGGTGCGTAATAGTGAAAAAGGAATACTCTTGTCCTGAGTGTGGGCAGACCGGTTTCAAATCGCCAGCTGGGCTGCGCGGACATCGCCAGTTTAAACACGGGGTGCGACCCAGCGGCGCACAGCTGCCGTTGGAGCAGCAAGATTTGCTTGTTACTGAGAGCAAGCTGGAGCAGCTCCTGAATGAGCGCTTTGCGTTTATATCAGAGCGCGTGGATGCACTAGGTGACGACCTGCAGCAGCTTACTGAGGCAGCGAATTCAGCGCAGCAGCAGCGTGATGAGCAGATTGTGGTGCTGGAGCAGCGTCTTAGTGAAGCCGAGCGCAAAGCCATCGATGATTTTACACCAAGGGAGAAAGCGGAGTTTATCATACCCTGGATGCAAGGTCTAAGTGGTGAGGATTTTGTCAGACTGGCACTGGAGACAGGACACGAGGTTCAGCTAGTGCCGACTGCCGATCCTGAAGCGGTGGCAAAGGTGGCTGAAGTTATGCGCCGGCAAGAGCGGGAAGAGGCGAAGGTTATCCAGGGAAAGACTGAGCTGCCCGGATATCGCTATTTGAAAAATCTCGACCTAAGCGTCTTTGTTGGTGAAGATGAGCTGGCCAACGAAAGGAAGCAGCTCATCAAGGCAACTGTCAAACGTTTTAATGAAGAGTTGGAGAAGTTTGGCGATCGGGTAGTTAATACGGTCAAACTGGAAACTGAGCTTATCAAGAACTTGGCTGAAATTCAGCGTCGCCGTCGTGAGGGGACACTCTAATATGAGTATCTGGATATTCCGGGACCCGTTTAGTGATGACGATGATGATGAAGAGGGAGACTAATTATGGATGGTCAATGTCAAACGGTAGGCTCAGGGAACTAGCCTTTGTGCCTTGATTTCAACGGAGATATGCGAGACTCAATGACGAGGCTAAGGAAATAAATGCTTTTCCTGTGGTTGTCCTGAGTGCCATTGCGCATCGAATTCGTGGACTAGCTAAGCGACAAACGTGATTGCGAGTAGAACTTGCTCTTCTCGGATCATAACAAAAGCTTATATTGTGACCTCATAGAAAATCGTTCCTTTTTTGCGCAATAAATAATACACAATATGTTTAAATAAGACTGGCCTGCTTCTGAGGCTAGAATACCGGTAACTCTAACATAGGAAGTGGTATCTTTTGTGGGGGCAGACCATCTTTCTTCAACACTTGTATAGGCCTTAGAATAATGTCTACTTCCAATATCTATTTATTCGCCTACGGTAATGAGATACAGCCACGATCACCTCCACCGGAACTCCCGTAGCCTCCTCAGTTTGTGTAGCAATTTCCCGCAATTCTACTCCCGACACTTCATGTAAAGATGGGTCAGCGGTTGGCCGATAGAGGGAGTAGATTTGTAAATTCATAGGTTTAATTTTACCAACCTTTTTAATCCATGCATTTATTTGATGCTTACCAATATTTGAGATTTTTCCGTTTACAAACATCGTTTGTAGGGTAATATTCTCTAATGATTGCAAGCCAGTTAATATGGTCTCGTAACTTATTTCTGTGCATGGCCGATTAATGCTGCTGAAGGTTTCGAGAGTACCAAAATCAAGCTTCATTATCCTGAAATCTAACTTACCTAGTGCACTGAATACATTTTCAAGACCTACCGTGGATGAATTTGACAGAATGCCTATCCTTGCCTTCGGAAAGTACTCGTCTCTTAGCCGTTTAGCGACATCAACTAGCTCCTCAAATTGAGGATGAAGTGTTGGTTCGCCGTTACCCGAAAATGTGATATTATTGATTTCATCATTTTCTTGAAGAGCGCTTTCTAATGCCCGCCCAAAATCGTTTGGTGCTGGAAAACCATTGACCCTGTCGGTAATATCAATGGTACAGACATCAGTCCAGCCGTACTGGCAGTAGACACAATTGAAGGAACAGAGTTTATGCTTTGTGGGTAAGGTATTCAGCCCTAAAGACCATCCTAATCTACGTGAATTGACAGGTCCGTAGGCAATTCCAGACTGCAAAGGGATAGGATCCATGTCAACATCCTTCAGCGTGAGTAGCTTAGATTGGAGGTCCTACCTGTTCCATAAGCTGGTCTAGCATCTTTAGATCCAGTTCATCAAGAAAAGCACCAATTGGTTCTCGAGTACGGATACTTTTAAATATGCCCTTTCGATGGAGTATCTCTTTGGTTACCAGGATGCTGTTTACTTGCCTACGAAAGGTTAGTAAAGGTAGTAGGCGTTCATATTCTACCCAGGCTTCGTTAAGCTTGCCCTGCATGTAGTTATTAAAAATCCTGACATATCCGGCAAGACCTATACAGCTTGGTATTATACCAATAACCCCTCTGTGAAGCTCATTCATGGCATTTTCGCCACCAGAAAACACTGGCATCTTGTCGGTAAGGGATAGAATTTCTGTAATTCTTTGTCCTGCATTTATGGGGCGTTCCTCTTTTATGTAGCGAACGTGCTTAAGCTCTTCAACCATACGCTCAATTACAGCATTTGGTACTGGGACTAGACGCTCCTGTATCATAACTGATATATCTACAGTATCGCTAATAGCTTTGAAGTGAGCATAAATTGCCTGTGGTGTGATCTCACTGCTCAGCGTAGGTAATGAAAATACAGCAACAGCACCCTTTTCACTGGCATGGCGTGCCAGCTTTACTGAATCTGTAGTAGCTGCTGCTGAAACGCCCACCACCACTGGTACTCGGTTACTAGTTTCCTCTAAAACCCATTCCGTTGCCAACTGGCGCTCCTCGCGACTCAGTTTAATAGATTCGCTATCCGAGGCATTGACAACCAAACCATGGGTACCCTGCTCAATAGCATAGTTTACTTGCCGACGCAGGTCTTCTTCATCTATTTCCATGTTCTCGTCGAATGAAGTGTATAATACGGGGAAGATTCCTCTAATCTCTCTCACCTTCTAGTACCTCTCACTGTTGTTGCTTAGTTGTAAAACCGATTGGTTAACCATAGTGTACCTGCTTTGTCAAGCACGATATCTTATTTCAAGGCAAAGTGCTCCTTCTGGGTAGCTGTATGGTCCGTGTTTCATGCCTGCTGGGCGGCAACCATACATGCCCGGCTTAAGAGTTATGCCTTTTCCCTTATCTATATAAGTACCTTCCAATACATAGATTTCTTCACAAACATCGTGAATTAATGTTTCAGAAGTTTCTGTTCCAGGTCCTACCTTAAGCAGTCGGGTATAATTACCTGTTTCGGGATCTCTGCGCAATATCTTTTGATATATGCCAGGGCCAGTCACTCCCTCACCTGTAACTGGTTCCCAGGGTATATGGTCAATACTTTGAATTTCCATTTCTGGTTTAGCCATTTTGGTTCCCCCTTCATTTGGTCTTATAAGCAACGTCTATCTCTCCTTTGAACCAAGTTATTGGTTCTACGGAATAAGCACAACCTATGGACTTCCCTCTTTTTTCATCAATCAGTTTTACTTCAAAATAGGAACTGCAGCATATCTCGCCACTAATAGTGGGAACTGTACCACTATAGAAAACTGTTCCACCAAGACTATCAACGATTTGACTTTTTATCTTATTGATAAGTTCCTCCACTTTCATAAATGTTTTCAATCTAGCTTCCTGGTATAACTGTCGTTTTTTATCCTTTAGTACCCATGAGCGTAGTATTAAATCATCCCAGTGGCTTTCAACTTCCTCGTAAAGCCATACCTCCGTTGAAATAACATTAGGACACACCTGTTTTGATGCCAGCATATTTTGCTGTCCCAGTACCCGGTCAGTATGATCACTACCAACGCCAACGTAAATTTTATCTTGGTTGAATAGAAGAACAAACTCTGCCTCACCAGAAGTTGTGTTTTCGGAAAGAACCGTAATTTTATCAGCGGTGGTGATTCTATCGGTTATTTTGGGGAAAAATTCTGGAACCGATAGTGGCGGAATACCTCTAGCTTTTGTTAACTCGTCAATATGTTTTCTGACTTCGTCTTGGTTACGAGCTGTATAGCCTGCATTAAGGATTTTCTTAACATCGAAATCCAGTTTGCCTCGCTCTTCGACGGTTAGCTGAAGGATCATATTTACCTCCTTATTTATCCCGATTCTTATCATACAGATAGGCGTATATCTTTAAGGGCCGGGATTAATTCCCTTGCTTTATAAACCTCAGCAAGATCGATCGTACTTTTTACCGTGGTCTCAAAAAATCCTGCAGAAGCAACGGAGACCCCCCACGGGTCTATAATTGCGCTATGACCCAAGAATTGTGTACCTCTATTGAAACCTGCACATGCGCAAGACACTAAAAAACATAGATTTTCGTTAGCTCGGGCATGACACAGTTCCCGCCAGTTGTCTTGCCTCACTATAGGCCAACCTGCTATGAGTAGAAATATCTCGACACCATGGTGTACAGTCATTTTACGAAAGAGTTCAGGAAAGCGAAGGTCGTAGCATATACTCAAACCAAGAACTCCCAATTCTGTTTTAACGGTTACAATTTTCTTTCCAGGTTTTATTAACTCTGCTTCTTTTGACCCATGCCAGCCTACGACATGCATCTTACTATAAGTAGCTGCAACACTTCCCTTGGGATCTAGGAGAACCGCCGTGTTATAGAGTGAATCACCTCTCCTTTCCACTATACTACCGGCCAGTATATAAGCATTAACTGCCCTTGCCTTTTCAGCTATTCTGGAGACAGTCTCACCATGAACAGTTTCACTACCATCACGATACATATCATATGACTCGAAACCAATGTTCCATAACTCTGGCAAAAGGATTAAATCTGAATCAGCAGCATTGTTAATAAGCTCCTCTACGTGAACTATTCTATCTGATTTGGAGTCTTCATCATTGTGCCGAAGTTGTATACAAGATACCCTGATCACAGTTCTACCTCCGTAAAGTCTTCTTAATAAGCATCTTTTTCATTAAAAGTTAGCCATTTCTTCGGCAACTTTATTAGTTATAAACATTTTCCCAAAGCCATGCGTAATAAATAATGGCAGTTTGGTCTTTCGGGCTACTTCATTTAGGGTTGCTCCAGTTGGATGGAATACGATAATTTCACCAGGTTTTAAGGGCTCACAAGCCCATAGAGCTGGTTTCCAAAGATCTGGTTTGGTTAAATCCATTATACCGATTATTTCAGGATTGCCCATATGAACTGGAGTACCATGAAAGTTAAGAAAACGCGAACTTATTTGGATGGATCGCACCACATCATGCCAGTTTTTATATACCCGTGTCTCAACCCCCAAATTACCGTGGAAGCATCCTGCTGGCACCATTTCTATATTTGTTGTGAAGTCACCGAGTTCACGATATGTAATCTTAGCCGCCTCTAGCGACCACAGAAACGTACCTCCACAGCCTATGCAGAAGGCAATTAAGTCGTCTCTCCAGTATTTCTTAATATTTGGAGGTTGTTCGGCCATTTTTCCGTTTATATAGACATTATAACCTGGAAGGTCGGTACGTACATCTGCATCTGGCGCTAGGAACTTAGGATGAGGATCACCTGCATCAGTTACATCAATAACAGGGAAAGCCCCCCAATTTCGATTACAGAATAGGAGAAATTCGAAAGCATACTCTTTGGGAATAACAGCTAAATTCGTCAAAACGGCACCACGAGCAATACGAACTCCTTCGCCTGTCCACTCGTCTCGTCGAACAATCTCGCGCCATTCCTTTACGCTCATCGCTTCCCAGTCATCCTGAGTAAATTTGCTGAAATCTAGCTTTTTCATACTGTTCACTTCTCTTTCCCTTGCGACCATTAGTTCGCTAGAGTAACATTGTAATTACCTTTGTTTTATCTCGATTAGTTGGAACAACTTTAACCTAAGAATCCGCCTCTCCATGATGACCCTAGATCCCTCAGCTGATTATTATAAACTATAATAATGTTAAGACATATTGGTTCAGCCTAACCTTATCGATAACTCATCACTTTGTACAGTCACAAAATTCTCGAGAATTAAATTAATACGGTTTGTGGCGTTTGAATGGTGAGTCGTGTGAAATGTCCGTGTTAGGAGGACCCTCGTGAGCTATGAATTCAATACCGTCTTTTAAGGTGATCCTAGGAGTCAATAGAAGATGCCCTTTTATAGAGTCTTTAAAGTCATCGACAAAGGTGAAATCCCCTTCACACAACTCCAAGATAGTAACGTCAGCAGGCATACCTACTTTAAGGCTTCCTCTGCGATGCTCTTCACTAATCGCCCGGGCTGGATTTATCGTAGCCCTCTTTATTACCTCGTCTAGGCTCATACCAAGGGCTAAGAATTTGGACATAATCCTACAAAAAACCATTGGCCGGCGGGACGGTGGAAGCCATAGAGTGCCATCGGTGGTCAGATTGTCGGGGATGAGTCCCTTATCCATTCCTGCATGAGCTCTTTCAAAACTGAAGTTCATAAATCCCTTCGTTTCATCTAGAATGACCCCCCTCTTCTGAGCCTCAAGAATTTCTGGCATCATACTGCCATCCGGTAGCACGGGTCCGCCGCCATGAGGCGTATAAATATGCAGTACAATATCTCCTTTTTCTAATAGCGGTAGAAGGTCGCGTGTATATTGATCAAGTTCTTTTCTTTCAGGTGTCAATTCACCGAGATGAACCATTAAAGGTAGTTTCACCTGAGAAGCTACTTCCTTGGCTTTCTTCATAGCCGCCAATCCGACATTCTCCACCACAGATTTAATCGCCCGCATCTTAATACCTTTTGCTCTATCTCGATTCTCTTCTATGAGTGCTATCATCGCATCGGTATCAATATCAACCCAATCACGAATTTCATATTGGCAGTTGGGCGAGAGCGCAAGTCCATGTGGACACATATGGAGGAAGAAAAAAGCATCGGTCTTAGCATGGGGAAGAACATACCTTTTAAAACCATCAAAATTCGCATATCCTGTACTACCCCCATCACATATTGCCGTAACTCCAGCACGAATCCCAAAATCATCTGGTGGAACGGCTTGCCGGATAATGCCATCAGCAATATGAGCATGAATGTCAATAAGACCAGGAGTAACTATTCTATTCTTCGCATCAATAACTTTTTTTGCTTCACTTGGTGCTATATTAACTGCTACGGCCTCTATTTTACCCTTAGAAATTCCTATGTCTCTGTAATCATTTATTCCCTGTTCCGCGTCAATTAACTTACCACCTTTTACTAATAGGTCATACATAATTAATCCTCCTTATTTTATTAATATCTTTACAATTTCCGTTATTCTGGTTTTCCAGAGCCATACCATCTAAATTGGTAATGTTTACATAAGACCAGGCAGCCAGAGCGCTATTGATGGAAACCGTAATAATATAGCTAACGCTATGAACATACCAATGAGAAAAGGCGCGGCGCCAGCTGCAATAGTACCCAATACTGAGTATCTCCCATGGGAAATGGTATTGATTACGTAGAGATTCAGACCCACTGGAGGTGTGATCATTCCGGCTTCTATGCATATAACTAAAACTACCCCGAACCAGACCGGGCTATACCCTAATCCAGTCACAACAGGGAAGACGAAAGGGAGAGTCAATAACATCATCGACACGGCATCAAAGAAACATCCGAGTATCAAGTAGAGGAAGAAAATTAAGATCATGATTACCCACTTTGTGGATGATATAGATAACATCGCCTTGGCTACTGTAGCTGTAACGCCTGTATACTGCATAATAAATGCTACTATTTGGGCTCCCACCATAACCAATATTAGCATGGAAGTTACCCTGACACTACCAAGTGCAGCTTGTTTGATACTATCAAAGCTAAGCTGGCGATATGCAAGGGCCAAGATAATACTGGCGAAACCTCCAACGGCCGCAGCTTCTGTGGGATCCCATATTCCGACGAAGATACCTCCAAGTATTACCACAATAAGCATGAAGGTGGGTAATAGGTCGGGTAAACTGTTTAATTTATTCCTCCATGTTGTGGATTTACCTCTTGGGGCTAAATTTGGTTTCCATAAACACACTAAGCTAATACCAATTATGTAGATCCCGGCGAGCATCACTCCAGGTATAACGCCAGCCATAAAAAGCTTTCCCACGGCAACATTCATCCAAGATCCATAAATGATCATAGTTATGCTCGGGGGAATAAGTATGCCCAACGTACCCCCTGCAGCCAGAGTACCGCAGGCCAACCTCATGTTATAGCGTCTTGACTCCATTGCTGGCAAAGAAACTGCACCTATAGTACCAGCCGTAGCTTGGCTAGAACCAGACATAGCAGCAAACATGGCGCAGGCGCCAACGACGGAGCAACATAGTCCGCCAGGTAAACCGCCAAGCCAATTATCGGCGCCCCTGAAGAGACGTTCGCTAATTTTGCTTGAAAGCAAAATATAGCCCATAAATATAAAGAGAGGGATTGCACTGAGAGAAAAAGAATTAGTGAGAACCCAAGCGCCAATCATAGGTTCAATTAAAGGGTAATCAAGGATGAATATTAGTCCACAAATACCGACTAATCCTATGGCGAAACCAATTTCCATCCCAAGGAATAAGAGCACAAACAACCCGATTATCAGCGCTGCTAGTGCCCACAAACTAACATCCATTGGTTCTGCATCCTTTTGAAATCCAATGAAATTGAAACAACTACTCCGTTAAATCCCTTCCTCCACAGCCTCAGTAATAGCGGAACGGGATTCTCCTCTCTGGGCAATGAATTCGCCTACAACCTTGCCAATCTCAACTAGCAGTACCAAGCCGAGTAGAGCACTGCCAATCGGTATCGCTAGTTGTGGTATGAAAGTAGGTACGCGCACATAATCTGGAGCTCTGAATCCCAGACGAAGCGATCTTTCCACAAGTTCCCAACCTCCCATGGTCATTGCTATAACGAATATAAGACCTAGGAGCAGAGTAACCAGTCTGACTACCCTTGCTGTTCTTTGGGATAGCTTTGAGATAAGGGCTGTAACCCGGACGTGGGCTTTCTCTTTGAAGGTATAGGCCATTCCTAGGAAGGCAATCGATACAACGGCGTAAGCGCTAAACTGACTAGCAAAAGGGGTTGGTGCGCTGAATAGAAACCTCGCGGCCACATCATAGACAACTAACAGCATTATTCCTATGATGGTAACGCCACTTGCTGTTGCCCCCCAGTTACTCAGTGTATGCACGGCGGAATAGAATAGACCACCTAGCGTACTTAACGTTCGCCACTCCATGCCTTTGTCCTCTCAGAGAAAGCCCACTTAAGGATAGAACTAGCTGCAGCTAACGCTCCATAGCTGCTAGCATCGTATCATAGAGATTTTGTGCCTGGGGTCCGGATATGTCCATCCATTCTTGAGCAACTCCTGAAGTCGCTTGTCGGGCCTTCTCAAGTTCTGCCTCACTCGGATGGATGACTTCGGTAGACGCAGTTTCCAACATTTTAAGAGCTAGTATGGTCTGGGCATCCGTAGCCCAGCGATTTATCAACTGCGTGTCTTTTCCTACCCCATCGACGGCTAGCTTCAGGTCATCTGGTAGAGCGTTCCATTTATCCATATTAACTACTAGCCAGTCTTGAAATATGGAAGCGAGAGGCCATATGCTGATGTAGGGGATGCTTTCTCCATAACCGGCAACCCAACCTGAAACTGGGGTGGTTATCACTGCATCAACAGTGCCACGCTCTAGCACAACCCACTGATTTTCTTTTCCTGTGGAAACAGCTGTCCCACCCAGTGCCTCCACTGTCAAGACTTGGGTTAATGAGCTAGTCCTAAATTTGACACCTTGGAAATCCTCAATCGTGCGAAGTGGTACTTTAGACCAAATATATTGAGGAGTATGGTCTGCGTGTGCCAGTAGATATAAATTTTTCTCGGCTGCTGATTCCTTTAGAATTGGGTCTCCAGCCTCAATACCTTTCTGCCACGTGGGCCCGTCGGCGGCAAAGAAAGGTAATGCGCCAATGCTCCACAGCGGTACGTCCCCGCTAACATAAGCGGTACCTGCATTTGATATATCTGCTGTACCCCCAGCAACAGCCCACATTTGCTCTGTCGAGGGATGTAAGAAAGGAATATGGTTTAACTTTATCTTACCACCAGTCCTCCTTTCTAGCATAACAGCAAATGGCGCACCGGGGTCAAAAATATCAGACCACGTATTGCCGGGAAATTGGAACTGATCGAATATCCAGGTAACCCCTGCAAATCCTGCTGATGGTGCAGGCGGTGGTGGTTGTGCAGGCACTGGAGCCGGAGCAGGCGCTGGAGCTGGAGCTGGAGCCGGAGCAGGTGCAGCGCAGGCAGCAATCAAACCACCAACCAGTACCACTACCATAACCAAAGCTAGTACCAATCTTTTATGCATTATCTCCCCTCCTATTAAGATACTTGAACTAAACCGTTTGAAAATTTTTCTTTTTGAAAGCTATCACCTCCTTAATCGCAAATTTTTTTATGACCCTCCACTAACAAATAATCATACTTTGGCATTCCTTTTATAGCCATCCAGTCAAAGATAAGCACAATATTACAAACCATTGAGTATTATTCCAAGTTTAGTTATTGGCGGGATGCCAACTACCCGATTACACCAAGGACTGCACACGGGAGGGGCTCCAGCTCCAGCACATGAACATTTCATAATCCTTGTTTCCCCCGGCAGAACCCGCCTATTCGATATTTCTTTACTCCTTAGTTCTTTTTGCTCCTCTATTACAATCTTTTTCAATTCGTTAGTTTTTCAGCAAATTGGTACTTACTTAGTACTTTGGCTATCCAATCTAACTTTTTCTACAGAGACATTACGACTAATCGGCACGGCATTAGTCACGCGGTCTCCCAAGCATCTGTTTCCCGGGTCTGTTCCCACCAGAAACGTATCTCTTCGATGTTTTTAACAGAATTAATTCTGTTTTCATAACCAAGTTGGTAACTAATTGCACTGGCCCCTAATTTAATCAGCATGGCTAACTGCTCACGGTAAGTCGGGTTCATCCTAAATATGGGCACCGCAATGTTTAAACCTGCTACGACACTGCCATTGGCATCACGTATTAAAGTAGCGCAACCCTCGTCTCCCTCATGATTTTCTTCTCTACTAAAGGCAGCGCCAGTCTTTCTCACCCCTTCTAACTGCAGCTTCAGTTCTGACTTACGAGTAATGGTTTTCTTGGTTATTGGTTGTAGTCTTTCCCCGGGATAGAGATTGTCGAGTTCTACCTCTGACATTTCACTTAAAAACGCTTTACCTATAGAAGACGAATAGGCAGGTAGAAGCATTCCTATATGAACAACAAATCTAACAGGATGCTTGGAATCCTCTTTCATAACCACTATTACGTTCCCGCTACCTTTATCAAAAATACCTATAATTACGGCTTCACTTGTCAGGTCGTTCAGTATCTCGATTACTGGCGCGGCAGCCTTGAGGACATCTGCCGTACCTAAGAACATGCTCCCCACTATGTAGAGAGACCGTCCAATTCTATACTTGCCTGTATTTACGTCTTGATCAAGCAGTCCACCCTCGGTTAAGGTCGTTAGAATACGATGTGCTGTGGTCTTAGGCATGCCATCTTTACGCGATATATCAGTGGCGCTTAGCTCCGGTTCACCAGGAGTGAAACTCTTCAAGATTGATATCGCTTTGAGTAAGGACTTATTAATAGAAGTGTCATTTTTCATTATCGGCGTGCTAGGTAAGAATAATTTAAATATGATTCCATATTGCGGAACATCTATCTACAATATGGTACCATGTTCCTCAAAATTTGTCAAGTCCTTTCAATATTTTTTTAGGGATGTGCGAAACCTTTTTTATGCCAGAATAGATTAATACAGGCTTTGGATAGAGACATCAATTCAAAAATATTAAGAATTACCGGTTGTTTATTGTAATTATAAATGTTCCTTTTTTACTTCATAGTTTCACGCCTAGACTTCAGGCGTGATATGCGGCGGACCTTTTTAGAGGGATTGAACAATCTAGCTGAATGTTTCTAATTTTTACTAATGTCACACAAAAGCAGATATGTAACAAATAATATTAATATATAGTATATATAACATATATATCTTGACAACTAATATATATCATGATAGAATATTTATATATCATTACTATTTGCTATTAGGTAAACATATTGGGGAGGTATTACAGATGGATGACAAGCAAAAAGGGAGAATTGAGAGGTATCTCATGAATGCTAACCGGTTCATGTGGGGGCTGGGTCCGGGTAATCAGAAAAAGAACTACGCTTGGCTGGAAAAGGAAGGATTCAAGTTTACGCGAGCTAGGTATGGGTTGGTCACTCAACAGTTGCTTCGCTATCCGGGAATTAAGGAGATATTAAACAAGCTAATAGTCCCAACTGTAAAAGCTAATTTCCCTGAGGCTACAATGAGTGTCCTCCGAGAACATTGGTATCGTGGGGAGTGGCCGAGTCTCTCTACCCTCAAGAGCCTAGACGTGAAAGGAAAGGGTGATCCGGGATCTGACCGAGCTTTCCATTGGCGTCCCTTCATAGAGATCAGCACGCAATTCCACTATGTCGAAAGGTGGGGTGAGCTTGCAGGAATATGGTTTGAGGAGATTGAGAACCCATAAATAGAAATAGACTAGCTAAGGGTTTAGATATAGTAGAGCACATAATTAAACAAAAAACGAAAGGGGGAAAGCCGGAAAGTTAGCTATGGAATAGGCCGTTTGGCCTGTTGATGTTGCCCCGTTCTTACCAAGAACGTGCTCTA
>SDBS01003030.1_pt1 | contig 16508 bp, 11 predicted proteins | sample 2277091 | NCBI WGS metagenome assembly SDBS01 (sample SAMN10404972, study PRJNA504765) | marine sediment metagenome | isolation source: marine sediment core GS10_PC15, 163 cmbsf | place: Arctic Ocean: Southern Knipovich Ridge | collected 2010 | reverse complement strand
AGTTTTTCAAAGAGCATCCGGACATCAACATACTCTTTGATCATGGACTTAACAACCTTTATTTTTTCCACCTCATGGGGCTTTATCTTAATAATCATATTATTGATCCTTTGTGCGGCAGTAGAGGGGGGCATAGCCCCCACAAGAAATTTACTGATGGTGTGGTCAAGGAACTTTTCCCCTGAAATAAGAGTGCCCTGCATATCCTCCAAAACCTGCTGAAGATTCGGACTTGTCAATATCGGAAAAAAAGGAGTAACCCCTAAGACGCTAATACCCAGTCTATCCAAACCCAGCCGGACAACCTTATTGATCTTTTCAAATTTCTCAGGCTTTACTTTGTTGATAATAACACCGAGAACTTCCACTCCGTAACTGTCAAACAGGGCTTTATTCAGCATTATCTCATCAATTGGACGCCCGATACCACCGGAAGCCACAATTATTACGGGAGAGTTAAGGAGTTTGGCCACAGGGCTCATATCCTGAAGCCCGGTTCCGATATGGAAAACATCTTCAATTAAACTGGCATCTTTGTCGATTTTCTTACTGTTTATAACATTGAAATGCTGTCCCACAGGTTTAATGTAACCTATCTTTGGATAGGATTCGCGGATAACATTCATGAGGCCCAGGGCAGCGGTTGTTTTCCCGTCATTCTGCTTTGCGGCCGCAACATAAATCCTCAGTGGCTTATTCTCCATCTCCCTTCCTTGATTTAATTTTAACCAGGGTATCGCCTGACCACTAAATCACTGCCAAAGTTTAGCATCGTAGTACTTTAGTGGTCAAGCTCTTAGAACAACACCTTTACTTTCCCATATGAACATCAATATCGATCTCTGCAAACTCCGCGAGAAATCCCTCTCTCTCTTACGAATTACTGGTACACGCGATAATTCCTTGACCTCGGAAAAATCCATACCCACAAAAGGAGAATATATCGGATACAAAAGCCTACCGAACGGGATGTTTTATTACAGTTCCTTTCGAAAGAGGGCTATAGACAGGATCCTGTCTCAATTCGAATCCTATCCATCAAAGCTTATCGCGGCGGCTAAACAACTTGGAGGCGGATCCTGGGAGATTGGGGATTATTCCGTTCGTATTCCGGTTCTGCCCCGAATTGATGTCATTGTGGTATTCTATGAAGGTGACGATGAGTTTCCTCCGGATGCCAATATGCTATTTAATGATAAGATAATAAATTTTTTGGATCTTGAAGATATTGTGCGTATTCTGGTGACGTCGCATCAAGATTATGTAAAATCTAAAGTAGTCATTAAGAGATACAGCCGCCAATGTGAGAAATGGTTTTTACTATCAATTGATATAAGTTTTACACTATGATAAAAGTCAAGCGCTTCTTCTTTCCATTTCCTCCTTAATCTGCATTAGTTGTTTTTAATAATCTTTTCGCTTCTTCTCATATAGTGCGAGCTTTATATGTCTAAACTCCTCTTTGTTCATTTTCCCATTCCACACCCTGATGGGGGATTAAAAATAGTCAGGTTTTTAAATTAATAGCTCCCATACCTTTTAAAATTTTTGACAAATCTGAGAAAATGTGGTAAAATCATTACTTCAAAAACAGTGTTTATCGCACGAAAGGCAGAAAGCTTTGGAATCGAAAACCGTCTGCGTTGTTGGTGCCGGTATATCAGGGCTCACCGTTGCGAATAGCTTGGCAAACGAGGGGATAAGAGTTTTCGTCATCGATAAAAATCCTTTCCCGGGCGGCCGCTCCGTGCAGTACGGCTGCAAAGCTACCGATTCGTGCCTACAATGCGGCGTCTGTCTCGTGCGTGACGCTGTGGCCAATTTCAAAAAAAGCTCACTCATAGACGCTTCGTTTTCCTCGACTCCGCGGGCTCTTCACCGCCGGGAAAACGACGGCTATGATATTGAGGTAGAAACCATCCCCAATCCTATTGATTGGCGGAGCTGTACCGAATGCGGAGAGTGCAGGGAAGTATGTCCGAAAAATGCCGTAAAATCGATCCCCGGCTGGAAGTACTATATCAGCGAGCACTGTGACCGGTGTGGCAAATGCCTGGTCGTATGCCCGGTCGGGGCAATCAATCTGGAGAGAAAGAGGCAATATGAAACATTCCCGGCCTTAAGCGTGGTGATCTCTTCGGGCTTTAAGCCCTTTGATCCGGCAGTTAATCTAAAATGGGGGTATGGCGCCAATCCTCGGGTAATAACAGGCAGCGATCTTGAGAGCTTATTCTGCCGGGAAAAATTCCTTCCATCCGACCCGGAATTGAAGGACTTGAAAAAAATCGCCTTTATCCTGTGCGTAGGATCGAGAAATATTGTGGAAGGAGAACGGCACTGTTCGCGGGTCTGCTGCGCATATTCATTACGCATGGCTAACCGGATCAAAGAAGAATATCCCGATACCGAGATCGATATCTATTATATGGATATCCAGTACTTTGGCAAAAGCTTCTCCAGTTTCTGGGCGGAATTAAAAAGGAAGATCAATTTTATCCGCAGTCATCCCATCTCCATCAGTATTGACGAACAAGAGCGTCCCCTGGTTCGCTACGAGTCTATGTCCGATCTGCGCTGCCGGGAGGAGGCTTACGACCTGGTAGTATTAGCAAATGGCATTTGCCCGCCTGATAACGGCGAGGAACTGGCGGAAATTTTCGGCCTTGATCTTGAGGCCGGCGGGTTTCTAAGTGCAGCTACAAATGCAGCGTCCAATAATGGGAGCGGGCGGGATTCCGGGATCTTTTTGACCGGAGCCTGCCGGAGGCCTATGGGTATCGCTGAATGCGTAGAAAGCGCCTATGGAGCGGCCGCCGGAGTGCTGCGCTATTTAGGAGACAAGGTTTGAAAATGGGCCGTCAATCAATCGCCATAGCAATTTGCGATCAACAGTGCCATTCGAAAGGCCGGCTTGATTATCGGAATCTTTCCGAGCGTTTATTAAAAAGCAGCCTCTTTAAAGAAGTTGTGATCCTTGAAAAGGCGTGCCGGGACCGGAACGGCAAATTAGACGGCCTGAAAGGAAAAAAAGTCCTTTTCGGAGGCTGTCCTTTCCTCGAAGAATCCGGGCTATACGAAAAAACCTTTCAAGACCTTTGTTTAAAGAAGGCGGACTTTTTTACGGTAGACATAAAGACCGAAATCTTCGATCTGTATGAAGGTAAGGAAAACATAGAGGAAAATCTTTACCGCAAGCTTGTTGCCTCCGGTAATATCCTGGCCCGCAGAGAGCCGTTCGAAGAGGATATTATCAAACCTGATCAAAAGGCGCTGGTCTACGGCAGTGGCTTTTCCGGGTTAAAGGCGGCATTGAGGTTGGCTGCGGAGAGTATCCCTGTGGATATCGTTGAAACGCATGGAGCTTCGCTTTCCCCGGGATACTTGAGCATGATCCTCGCTGAGCCGGGAATGATTACCGGACTTCTTGAGGCGGCCCGTAAGGCCGAAACAATCACCCTTTTACCCCAGAAGGCCCTCAAAGAGGTAACGCCCGGCGAGGGCGGTTTTATCTTTCGTAAGGCCGGCGGCGAGAAACAGGAGTACGGCACAATTATTTTTGCGCCGGAAAGGGAAGAACGACCGGCCGGGGAGATAGGCGCACTAAATCTTACTCAGCTTTATGCTCGAATCGGCTCGCAAGAAGCCCTGAAAACAGGGGCCTGGAAAGGCGAAACCGTCTTCATCCTGGATCATAAAACGGAAACAGGGCCGGAAATCTTTTCCGATGCCATAAAGGCGGCTGAATACCTTCGGAAAATGCACTGCGCAGAGGTAAAAATACTGCTCCGCAACGCCCGGGTCTCGATCCCCGGTCTCCAGGAATTATACGATGACTGCCGGCAAGCGGGGATTATCTTCATCAAGTATGAAGACAGTCTCTACATTAAAAACTCCGGCAGCGGCTTCGCGATTACGGGTGTGGATCTCCAGACCTCAGGTCAATTTATCATCAAAGATACCGCCGGATTGATAATTCCAGGAAAGACGATTCTTTCACCGCAGGCAAGAGAGTTTGCCCGGTCTTTAAATCTCCGAATTTACAACGATGATTATTCCCAGTCGGATTCTCTCTGGAGGCTGCCGAATGAATCTAATCGTCCCGGCATCTTTGTCGCCGGTGCTGCGAAGGGCAACATGGATAAAAGAGCCGTAGAGGAGGATGCGGAATCTCTTGTTTTCTCATTAAGACAACGGCTTTCCCCCGCAGGACTGCGGGTGGAAGAATATATCCCACAGGTCGATAAGGACAAATGCGCGTTATGCATGACCTGCATGCGGGTCTGCCCTTTCGGAGCGATGGTGAAAGATGCCCTGTACCGGGTGGCTAAAGCTTTAAAGTCGACTTGCCGGGCCTGCGGCACCTGTGCGGCGGAATGTCCCGCCAAAGCCATCCGGATCCGAAACCTGGAATATGAGTCTCTTATTTCCGGTATGAGGGCATTGGCTTAAAAAAAGTTAGAGGTTGGAGATATGGTACTGTTAATACATTGCGCGGAAGGCGGGAAAAAAGCGTTGAGCGGCATGGTCCGGCTCGGATACAGGCTGGCAGGGGATATCAGGACCTTTGAGCTCCCCTGCTCTGGCCGAATAAATGAGACGATGCTGTTGGAGATTCTGCAGGAGGATGTGGCCGGCATCATCGTGCTCGGGTGCAGGAAAGACAATTGTAAATTTATGGAAGGCAACCTGCGGGCGGAAAGCCGCGTCAACAGGGTTAAGACACTCTTAAAAAGCGCCGGCATCAGCAAAAAAAATGTCGAAATGCTCTATGCCGCCCCGGATGAAGGAAAGAGGCTTTATAAGGCCATTCACAACTTTTATGAGGGCACGAAAGCGCCGGCCGGATGTTGAAAGGAGCCAGCCATGATTCTAACGGAGGGGAGTATATGGAGAATATCGTTGTTACTCAATTGGATAAAGATTTCAAGTATGAGATAGCTTCCAGGCCGGGAGCCGGGTTTTTCAAAAGATGTTTTTCCTGCGGCACCTGTACGGCCTCCTGCCCGGTTTCCGAGATCGATGAAAGCTTCAATCCGAGGCTGATCATCCACCAGGCTCTGCTGGGAATGAGGGAAGAGCTCCTCTCCTCGAACACCTTATGGTTCTGCGCCCAGTGCTACACCTGCTATGCCCGGTGCCCGCAGGATGTCAGATTTACCGACGTTATGACGGTCCTGCGGGAAATGGCCGTGGAGCAGGGTCATGCATCGAAGGCCATGAAAATAAAAACCGAGAAAATCGATCTATTGGCTCAAAAGCTGAGGCACGGTATCGCCGAATATGCCCTGAAGAGGGAAAAAGGAGAGGATGCGTCAATCCTGGTGGAAGAATTGAAGAAAGAATTGGCAGAAGGGCTGGAGGAGATAAAATAAGAATGATTGAAGAAAAAAACAGCCCCGCCATCACTGCCGGCCTCAATACCGGCAGCATGAAAAATCCTCCCGGCCCAATAGGCGCCGCCATGGTGGTGGGCGGCGGTATCGGCGGCATGCAGGCGGCTTTGGACCTGGCGGAATCCGGGATCAAGGTCTACCTGGTGGATAACGGCCCCTGCATCGGCGGCGTGATGGCCCAGTTGGACAAGACCTTTCCCACCAATGATTGCGCCATGTGCACCATGGCGCCCAAGCTGGTTGAAGTCGGCCGGCACAAGGATATTGAGATTGTTACCTTTTCGGATATCGATAAGATAGAAGGCGGCCCGGGCGATTTCAAAGTCAAGGTAAGAAAGAGAGCCCGTTATATAGACGAAGACAAATGCACGGGATGCGGTGAGTGCACGGAGAAGTGTCCGGTAACGATCCCGGACAGCTACAATGAAAACATTTCCGAACAAAAAGCCATTTACAGGAGATATCCGCAGGCGATTCCGAACTACTTTGCCATCAACAAATTGGGCCAGTCCCCCTGCCGCTCAGCCTGCCCGGCCGAACAAAAAGCACAGGGCTACATTGCACTTATCAGGGAGAAGAGGTATGAAGAGGCCTACCGGGTCATTACCAGGGACAACCCGTTTCCGTCGGTCTGCGGCCGGATCTGCAATCATCGCTGCGAGGATGAATGCACCCGGGGCAAGGTCGACGAACCGGTCTCTATAATGGCCCTGAAAAGATTTGTCGCCGATTGGGCGTTTAAGAATAAGATTGGACCGGGAAGCCCCGGGAATGCGGAGGAGGCCTCACCTGCGGGAGCAGCCGGACGAGTGGCTATAATCGGGAGCGGCCCGGCCGGATTGACCGCGGCAAAGGACTTGAGCGGATGCGGCTACAGCGTGACCGTATTCGAGGCGCTTCCCTTGGCCGGGGGCATGATGACCGTCGGCATTCCTGCCTTCCGGCTGCCGAGAGAGAGATTGGAATGGGATATTGCTAATATCTTCACCGACGGTATTAAATTGAAGACAAATAGCCGGGTTAAGAGCATCGATATCCTCTTCCAGGACGGATACCAGGCCGTTTTTATCGCCACTGGCACATCGGCCGGTAAGATTATCCCTATTCCCGGCTCAGATTTGCCTGATGTCCTGATCAACACGGATTTTCTCCGTGAAGTTGCCTTAGGCAAAAAGGTCGCGGTCGGAAAGACCACCATGGTCCTGGGCGGCGGCAATGTGGCCCTGGATGTGGCGCGTACGGCCTTGAGATGCGGAGTTAAGAAAGTAAGAGTTTCCTGTCTGGAATCGCGAGAGAAGATGCCGGCCCATTCCTGGGAGATTGAAGATGCTGAGAAGGAAGGCATTGAAATCTATCCGGGACGTTCTTTCCTGGAAATTCTTTCTTCCGGGGGCAAAGTTACCGGTATCAGGTGCATTAAGGTAAACTTCCGGGGATTCCATGAGAACGGCCGACCGGATATGGACCCGATTGGGGGCAGTGAGCATACTTTCGCCGCCGATACCGTTATTTTTGCTATCGGGCAGGCTCCGGAAATACCGTTTACAAGCGAAGGGATAGAGCTTTCCCGCCGGGGCACAATTAAGGTCGACCAGGATACCCTGGAAACTTCCCGGACGGGCGTGTTTGCCGGGGGAGATGTGGTTACCGGGACCCAGTTCGTAGTAGACGCGATTTCCGCCGGGCATAAAGCCGCGATATCGATAGACCGGTACCTGAAGGGTAATGAATTGAGACAGCCTGAGAATGACATTTACACGGTCAGGTTGAGCGCTTCCGAGATCGCAGAAAAGGTGACCAGCCGCGCCGGAAGGCACCCCATGCCAGTCTTAGCGCAGGGAGAGAGGAAGGGATTCGAAGAGATAGAGCTGGGCTACGATGAAGAAGCGGCCCTTTCAGAAGCGAACAGGTGCCTTAAATGCGGCATATGCTCTGAGTGTTTTTTGTGTGTAGAGACCTGCAAGGCGGACGCGGTCAACCACCTGATGAAGCGGGAGACATTCAGGCAAATAGAGGTGGGCGCAATAATTTTTTCACCGGGTTTCGAATCTTTCGATCCGGGACAGAAATACGAGTACGGATACTCAAAGTACCCGAATGTCATTACCGCCCTGGAGTTCGAAAGGATATTGAGCGCCACCGGTCCTTATAAAGGACGGGTCTTAAGGCCCTCCGACCAGGCTGTTCCCCGGAAGATAGCCTTTATCCAGTGCGTCGGCTCCCGGGAGGAAAGGCGGGAATACTGCTCCTCGATTTGCTGTATGTATGCCACCAAAGAAGCGATCATAGCCAAGGAGCACTCCCCGGACCCGCTTGAGTGCCATGTCTATTACATGGACCTGCGCGCCTTCGGCAAGGGCTTCGACGCTTACTATAACCGGGCCAGAGAGCTGGGCGTTAAATATATCAGAAGCCGGCCTTCGGATGTGGAGGAGATGGCTGGAACTGGGAATCTCCTGGTCAAATACGTATCCGAGGAAGGCGAGATAAAGCGGGCCGGGTACGACCTGGTCATCCTCTCTACCGGGGTGATGCCGCCGGCCTCGGCCAAAGAGATCCGGAACAAAGCCGGGGTGCGGCTGAATAAGTACGGCTTCTGCCGTACCGCCGATTTCAGCCCGCTGGATACCACCAGGAAGGGGGTGTTTGCCTGCGGGCCTTTCACCGGGCCCAAGGATATTCCGGAAACGGTCACGGAGGCTTCAGCCGCGGCCTCCCGCGCCCTGTCTCTACTTTCCGATGCCAGGGGTACGATGATTACAAAAAAAGAGTATCCTCCGGAGAAGAGTGTCTTCGGGCAGGAGCCCCGCATCGGTGTTTTTGTCTGCCACTGCGGTGTCAATATCGGCGGGGTGGTGAATGTTCCCGAGGTGGTAGAATATGCGAAAACGCTCGCCAATGTAGCCTATACCGAGCATAATCTCTACACCTGCTCCAATGACACCCAAACCAAGATCAGCGGTCTTATCGAGGAGCACAATCTTAACCGGGTCATTGTCTCATCCTGCACGCCACGCACCCATGAGCCGCTTTTCAGGAATACCTTGCGGGAGGCGGGCCTTAATCCCTATCTCTTCGAGATGGCCAATATCCGCGACCAGTGCTCCTGGGTGCACGCGCATCAGCCTGACCAAGCCACGGAAAAGGCAAAGAACCTGGTCAGGATGGCGGTCGCCAAAGCCCGCCGGCTGGCGCCGCTTTATAAAATAAAGGTAGATATTAATCATAGCGCCCTGGTCATCGGCGGAGGCTTGAGCGGCTTGACCGCCGCCCTGGCGATTGCCGAACAAGGTTTTGAGGTCCACCTGATCGAAAGGGAAAGGGAATTGGGCGGCCATCTGAGGCGCATTCGTTTTATGCTCGATGGAGAGGACCCCCAGGAAAAGCTGGCCTCTTTGATCGAGCGGGTCAAAGGAAACGACCTGGTTCAGATCTATCAAGAAATGGAAGTGGTGAATATCGAAGGTTCTCTGGGCAATTTCAAGACGACCCTGGCACCCGTGAACTGCGATCCTGCGAGGGGGAACGGAAAAGCGAATGTTGAAATTGAGCACGGAGTCGTCATAGTGGCCACCGGCGCCGAAGAATACAAGCCCGTGGAATACCTGTGGGGCAAGGATGAGAGAATATTGACCCAACTCGAGTTTGAAGAGAAGCTTGCTTCCGGCGAAAAACCGGAGGCGGAGACGGTAGTCATGATTCAGTGTGTCGGCTCGAGAGATGAAAAACGGCCCTACTGCAGCCGGGTGTGCTGCAGTCACGCCGTAAAGAATGCCTTAAAGCTCAAGGAAATAAATCCGGCGGCCGAGGTTTTCATCCTGACCCGGGATGTCCGGACCTACGGCTTCAGCGAGGCCTGGTATAAGAGGGCCCGGGAATCCGGGATAATCTTCCTGCGCTACAATGATGATGAAAAGCCCAAGGTTTTTATAGATGAAGGCCATCCGAAGGTTTCCTTCGAGGACTCATTATTGAAGAAAATGATGGTTTTAGAGCCTGATCTTATTGTCCTATCCGCCGCTATCGTTCCCAGGACCGGTAATATCGAGCTGGCTAAAAAATTGAAGATCGCCCTGACCCAGGAAAACTTTTTCCTGGAAGCGCACATCAAGTTGCGCCCTTCAGACTTTTCTGCGGAAGGTTTTTTTATGGCCGGCCTGGCACACAGCCCGAAGACGATTGCTGAAAGTATAACCCAGGGACAGGCGGTTGCAGCCCGGGCTGCAACCATAATCAGCAAGGATAAGTATGAAGCGGAAGCCACCATAGCGACCGTCAATGAGGATATCTGCGCCGCATGCGGAGTGTGCGTTTCCATCTGCGAGTATGATGCCCTTGAAGTGGTGGAGAGGCTTGATGGCACCAGGGTGTCGAAATTGAACGAAGTGCTCTGTAAGGGCTGCGGCGCCTGCGGGGCCGCCTGTCCCAGGAGCGCCATCGAGCAGAAAGGATTCAACACCGAGCAGGTGCTGGCCATGGTGGATGCCGCCCTGGCTTAAGGTGAGCGGCTTAAAAGCGGAAGGAAATGGTCTTGAAAAAATCCGGAGTAAAAAGATGTTAAGGGATAAGAGCTTCAGCGAGGAAGTCGAGCGCCGCAGCGGGCAAAATATAAGGCTTTGCTATCAATGTTTTAAATGTCTGGCCGGCTGCCCGGTCTCAGTTCATATGGATCTTAAGCCCAATTGGGTGATCCGCATGATCGAATTCGGCATGCGGGAAAGAGTGCTCAAGAGCCACTCGATCTGGCTTTGTGTCTCGTGTATGACCTGTGGGGTTAGATGCCCAAACGAAATAGATATGAGCGTAGTCATGGATACCCTGCGGGAAATGTCTGTTGAAGCGGGATATGCCTACGAAGCAGAGAAGAACGTGGTTCTGCTGCATGAAGAGTTTGTACGCTCCATCAAGATGTGGGGCCGGGTGCATGAGGCTTCAATGCTCATGATCTATAAGATGAGAAGCTTTGAGTTTCTGACGGATATGGACGCCGCTTTCAAGCTGATTATGAAAGGGAAAATACCCTTCATTCCGCACCGGATCCCGGGTGTGAAAGCGGTGCGTGAATTATTCGCCAGGACTTATGACAAAGCGAGAGAGAGAAAGGAATAGAAGTGGAAGTTTCATTTTATCCGGGCTGCACGGCCCACTCGACCGGTCTTGAATACAGCTCTTCGCTTAAGGCGGTATTCGATTCCCTGGGAGTGAATCTGCTTGAAATCGAGGACTGGAACTGCTGCGGCGCAGCCGCGGCCCATGCTTTAAACGGTCTCCTGGGGTACGCCCTCCCGGCCAGGAACATCGCCATTGCCCAGGAGCTCGACCTGCCGCTGGTTGTTCCCTGCGCCGGTTGTTTCAATGCCTTGAGGAGGGCACAGAAACTGCTTGCCGAGGAGAAAGAGGCCGGGCGGAAAATCGAAGAAATCGTGGGGTTTAAATACAACGGCAAATTGCAGATCCAGGCCATGGTCGATTTCATGCTGAAAAGGATCGGCCTGAACAAATTAAAACCCCACCTGGTCAGGCCTCTCTCGGGATTAAAGGTAGCCTGTTATTACGGATGCGCCCTGGTGCGCCGGCCGGAGGTCGCAGGAATTGGAGACCATGAAAATCCCACCTTTTTGGACGACCTGGTCGGCTGCTTAAACGCCCGGCCGGTGGAATGGTCCTATAAGGCGGACTGCTGCGGCGCGGATTTGGCCCTGACTCACGCCTCGATAGTGGAGAACCTGGTGGACAAAATAACCGGCATGGCGATCGAGGCCGGGGCAAATTGCCTGGTTTGTTCCTGCGGACTCTGCCAGATTAATCTTGAGATGAGGCAGACCGGAAGGAACGGACTTAAACTCCCCGTGTTTTATTTCACCGAATTAATGGGCCTGGCCATGGATCTCGAAGGGAAAAATAAGTGGTGGAAAAAACACCTGGTTAATCCCGAACCGCTGCTTTGGGCGCTTAATCTTTTAGAGTGAAATATAGCGAAACGAAAGGACCTTTGATGGGAAAAAGTTCGGATGTAGTAGTAATCGGGGCCGGAATAGCGGGCATGCAGTCCGCCCTCCTCCTGGCTGAGAAAGATCACCATGTCTACCTGTTGGACAGCTCTCCGGCAATAGGCGGGTTTTTCCCTCTCCTGGACCGGACCTTTCCTACCAATTCCTGCGGCAGATGTTTTATGAGCCCAAAGGCGCCCGCTTACTGCCCCATCTATGAAAACGAGTTTCACGACAACATCGAGCTTCTGACTAATTGCGACGTTCAGGAGGTAAGAGGCCGGGCAGGCGATTTCGAGGTCACTTATATGGCGAGACCGAGACACGTGGATATAGGGAAGTGCGAGCTATGCCATAAATGCGTCGAAGTCTGCCCGGTGGAAGTCGACAGAGAGCTCGGAGGAGGCCTTGAAAAGCGCAGTGCCATATACCTGCCATTTATGCAGGCCATACCTCGCTGTTATGTGATCGATGAAAAGGCCTGCACGAAGTGCGGTGAATGTCTGAAAGTTTGCTCTCCCGGGGCGATTAATCTCGAGGAGGAAGCCCGGGAAAGGGCGATAAGAGCCGGCGCGATTGTATTGGGATTCGGATTCGAACCCAGCCCCGGAGAGATCAAGGGAGAATACGGATTGGGTCGCTACGAGAATGTGTTTTCCAGTGTCCAGTACGAGCGGCTTTTAAGCACTTCCGGTCCCACCCAGGGCAAACCAATCCGCTTATCCGACGGTAAAAAAATAAAAAGACTCGCCTTTATCCAATGTGTGGGCTCCAGAGACCGCTCCTGCGGGCAAGAATACTGCTCGAGCGTCTGCTGCAGGATCGCCACCAAACAGGCCATGATTTCGAAAGAGAGGCATGCCGGCATGGATATCGCCGTATTCTACATGGATATTCGGGCTATGGGGAAAGAATACGAGCTTTATTATGAAAGGGCCAGGGATCACTACAAGATACGGTATTTGAGAAGTGCCGTTTCAACAATCAGGGAGTTCCAGCAGAGCAAGGACCTTTTGATCTTGTACGGCCTGGAAAACGGCGAGCTGAAAGAAGAGGTGTTTGATGCGGTAGTGCTTTCCGTGGGATTTTCTCCTCCCGGGAGAATCCGGGACCTGGCTGAGAAGATCGGAGTGGAATTAAACGAATACAACTTCTGCGCCACGGAAGAATTCCATCCAACCGAAACCTCGCTTCCCGGTGTGTTCGTGGCCGGCGCTTTTCGGGAGCCCCGCGACATACCCGAATCGGTCGTAGACGGCTGCAGCGCTGCCGCCGATGCAGCCTCGCTCCTGGGCCGCGTCGAGACGGTTCAGGAAACGGGATCATGGGAACGCAGGGAAAAAGATGAGATAATAAATGAGAAAGCCTTGCGCTTCGGTATTTTTGTCTGCGATAGATTTAATTTTATCAAGAAAAGACTGAATATCCTCGAGCTGATCGACAGGCTCAGCCTGGACAAGGATATCAGGCGGGTAAAACGGGTAGATTTTACCGACATGCAGCAGGGATTGAATGAGATAAAGGACCTCATTCAGGAGCACGGCTTAAACCGGATAATAATAGCCGGCTATCGCTGCCTGGAAATCCATAAATATATAAAGAAGCATACCGGAATTCTCGGCACCTATTCCAATCTATTCAGCCTGGCAAATATCGGGGAGCAGTGCGCCAATGTGCATCTGGACAATCCTCAACCGGCTACCGAAAAAGCCTACCTTTTAATTCGGGCCGGCATGGAAAAAATAAAATATGTCGTGCCGAGAAAACAAAGAAAGAGAAAATTGCAGAGCAGGGTCCTGGTGGTCGGCGGGGGGCTTTCCGGCCTTTCAAGCTGCTTATGTCTGGCAGAACAGGGAATAGAGGTAACCCTGGTAGAGAGAGAAAAAGAATTGGGAGGCAATGCCCGTTTCGCCTATTATACCCTGAAAGGTTCCGATGTTCAGAGCCTCTTGAAAGAGATGGTGAGCAGTGCTGATGAACACCCCGGGATAGAGATTCTAAAAAGAGCTGAGCTGAGCAAACTGGATGGGACCTGGGGAAATTTTCGCTCCCTGGTCTCCGTAGAGGGAGAGGCCAGGGAGATTCGCCACGGCGCGGTTATCTTTGCCGTGGGCGGACAGGAAATAAAGCCGGAAGGCTATCTTTACGGTGAAAATCCGAATGTCATAAGCCAGAGGGAATTCGAGCGACTTCTTTATCATAAAGAAAAAAAGATAGCTGCTCTTGAGACGATAATCATGATCCAGTGTGTAAACTGCCGGAACGAGAAACATCCCTACTGCAGCCGCATCTGCTGCACCCATGCCGTAAAGAACGCCTTGAAGCTGAAGGAATTGAATCCTGAGGCGAGTATCTATGTATTTTACCGGGATATCAGGACCTACGGATTCTATGAAAAATATTATCGCAAAGCCCGCGATAAAGGGGTCTTGTTCATACGGTATGAACCGGAGGACAACCCTCAGGTGCGGGCAAAAAACAGCCGGCTGGAACTTACTTTCCTTGACCGGATTATCGGTGAGAAAATGAGCCTCAACCCAGACCTATTAATTTTGAGCAACGGGATCGAGCCTTACCACAATGAAAGGCTGGCGGATATCGCCGGCCTGGAATTGAATAGGGACGGGTTTTTCGCCGAGGCGAATCCCAAGTCCGCGCCCCTCGATTCGGTGGACCGAGGAAAATATTTCTGCGGAATCTGTCATTCGCCAAATTTAATGGAAAATGTGATCTGTCAGGGCAAAGCCGCGGCAATCAGGGCGGCGGTGCTTTTGTGGGGTGAGTTGGGAGAGTTTTCGGATATCCGGGTCTTTGTGAACGAGCGTCTCTGTGCGGGATGCGGGATCTGTGTCTCTGGCTGCCCATACAGCGCGAGAGTAATCGATGAGCTGACTAGCAAGGCCAGGGTAATCGATGAGCTCTGCAAAGGCTGCGGTACCTGTGCCGTATCCTGCCCGAACGGGGCCTCGGAGCAGTATGATTTTGAAAGGAAGACCATGCTGCGGGTCATAGACCGGATGCTGGTTTAATAACAGGCGAAATTAACGGAGGAAAGATATGGCGGAATTTGAGCCGAGGATAGTAGCTTTCTTATGCAACTGGTGCACGTATACGGGCGCTGACCTGGCCGGCACGAGCCGGATCCAGTACCCGCCTAATATACGAATAATAAGACTGATGTGCACCGGCGCCGTTGACACGATATATATCTTAAAAGCTCTGATTGACGGAGCGGACGGCGTCTTGATAGGCGGGTGCCACCCAGGCGACTGCCACTACCAGACCGGGAATTATAAGGCCCGGCGGAGGGTGGCGATTTTGAAGAAAATCTTGACTCAATTCGGCTATGACGAGGAACGGGTCTGGATTCGCTGGATCAGCGCCTCGGAGGGAAAGATGTTTGCCGATACGGTCACTGAAATCACCAAAGAGGTGAAAGAGAAAGGCCCAAATCCGGTAAAAAAATTATGGATGGTTTAAGGATGAAAAGCACAATCGTGAAATTTAAAGATAAAGATACCCTTTCAAACCTGCGAGCAATTTTAGGCCGTTTACTAGAAACCAAATTGGTGCAAGCCTTACTGGTGCCCATGATTCTTCCGGGCAAAAACGGGTATGTCCAGAGTCTTATTACCGATCCGGAGAAGCTTAAAGACGCCAACCCGCTCGCCCCCACCATGCCGGTCCAGTCCGCCCGGATTCTATCCGATTTAACCTCAAGTCCCTCTCAAAGTCTAATAGGAGCCGTATTAAAACCCTGCGAGATCAGGGCTGCAGTTGAATTGGAGAAGTTTTTGCAGGTCAACCTGGATAATATATTGATTATCGGCGTCGATTGTCTGGGGACCTATGAAGTCAAAGATTATGCCGAGCTGGCCGAGCGGGATAAAGAGTTTAAAGCGAAAATCAATCCGGAAGTGTTCAAAGAGGGGAAAATGAGTCCCGGAGAAGGGCCCGGGTTCAGGGAGGCCTGCCTCATCTGCGACTACCCGGCCTCCTTGAATGCAGACCTGACTTTCGGCTTTTTCGGATATGACCCCGGTAAAGAAATGGCCTTAATTGTCAGTGAGCGCTTTGAAAAAGATATACAGAAAAAACTATCTTTCCGGCTAAAAGAAGAGAGCCTGACGGAGAGAGAGAGGATAATACAAAAAATCATCGCTGAGCGGAAAAAGAAGCGGAGCAGGGTCTTAAATCAATTGAAAGAGAGAACAGGCAGTCCCTGGAAGCTCATGGAAATATTGTCCACCTGCATTCGCTGCCACAACTGCATGAATGTCTGCCCGATCTGCTATTGCAAGGAATGCTTATTCGAATCCTCTGTTTTCGAGCACAGGGCAGACCAGTTTTTAGGCTGGTCCGGTCGAAAAGGCGCAATCCGCATGCCGACCGATACCCTGCTGTTCCATCTTACCCGGATGAGTCATATGGCAGCCTCCTGTATATCCTGCGGAATGTGTGAAAGCGCCTGCCCGAATCATATTCCGATCTCAAGATTGTTCGCCTTGATGGGAGGGGAACTGCAAGCCATGTTTGCCTATGTTCCAGGCTTGGAGCCTGCCGCCGAGCCGCCTGTGACCGTCTTCAAGGAAAGTGAACTACAGGCCGAGACAGGAGCCAGGGATTAGAGTATAACTGTTGTCAAAGTATTAAGCGAAGATAGTTCTCCTAAGCTGCGCAGAAGAAAATAGGAAGGATCCCTATCGAATAAAAAACTTAAGCGAAAAGTCTTGTAAGTAATGATGGTGCACCCCAGAAAGTATTGGGTAAGTGATTTCCTGAAAAATTAAACGGTGCGGGGATTTACACCCTGCAGGCTCATGACCAGATGCCCGTGTGGGTGAAAAATTACATCCAGCAGTCAAGTCGCTCTATTATGCAGTTATTTTATCTGGGTATTGATTATTACCTGTAAGAATTTCCTGCTTTCTTTTCAGGTGTAATGCAGGGGCCTTAAAAATACACCCTCATCTCTAAAGCTTTCCCACGCTGACTGCGCAGACTTTGAATTCGGGTATCTTGGCTATAGGATCGAGAGCAGCTATGGTGAGCGCATTAGCGGGGTGTTCTTTGAAATGGAAGGCGAGAAATACTGTACCGGGCGCTACCCGGTCTGTGAGTCTGG
>SDBS01003029.1_pt1 | contig 16513 bp, 11 predicted proteins | sample 2277091 | NCBI WGS metagenome assembly SDBS01 (sample SAMN10404972, study PRJNA504765) | marine sediment metagenome | isolation source: marine sediment core GS10_PC15, 163 cmbsf | place: Arctic Ocean: Southern Knipovich Ridge | collected 2010 | reverse complement strand
CTCACCTTCCGGTTTACAGGAATAGTGAAGGCCAGGATTACCGCAGCCAGGGTTGGGTGAACACCCGAAACGAGAAAAAAGTACCAGATAACAATTCCTATAACTATGTACAGGGGGATAAAATTAACATTGAAATAATTTATCAGTATAAGGATTAGGATCAGAACTCCGGCCACAAGCAATGCACTCCAGACAATACCGGAACTATAAAAAATGGCAATTACCATAACTGCACCCAGGTCATCCACTATGGCAAAAGCCGTCAGGAATACCTTAAGACTGAGTGGAACACGTTTCCCAAGAAGCGATAAGATTCCAAGAGAAAAAGCAATGTCTGTTGCCATGGGTATGCCCCAGCCTTCCTTGCCTTCACTATCGCCAATAAGAAAAACAAAAAGCAGGGCGGGAACAATCATTCCTCCGATTGCAGCAGAAATTGGCAGAGAAGCTTGTTTTATAGATGAAAGTTCACCTGATACAATTTCACGTTTGATCTCCAGTCCCACCACGAAAAAGAATATGGCCATCAAACCATCGTTGATCCAGTGTCCTAAAGTTTCAGAAAGTTGAAAAGTTCCAAAGCCAATAGTCAGCTTTTTCGACCATAATGAGTAATAAATGTCTGCCCATGGTGAATTGGCCCATATAAGGGCAATAATTGTAAATACTATCAGTATAATTCCACCGGATGCTTCCGTTTTGAAAAACTGTTGAAACGGATCCTGGATGGCTTCAAAAACTCCTTTTTTTCTTTTCAATTGGATCATCTACTTAGTTAATTCAGATTAATCAGTATAAAAGTAAAAAAAAAGCCTGCACCAAATAAAAAAATATACCGCTACCCGGCCTTTCACCCAAATTCTTCTGCGTAAATCCGCGCCATCTGCGAGAAAGAATCTCACGCTGATTATGCAGACAATCGCAGATTTTTTTTCAATATTCTGTACCCTCTGAACGAGAGTATTGTCTCTCATCTCTTTTTTTTAGTTCTTTCTCCCTATCACCCCATCTCTTTTTCTCTTCTTCAATCTTTGCTCTGCGCTCTGTGCCCTGAGCCTCATCTTTATTTTTTTCTTCTTTCATTATTTTTTCAAGTCTGGAAAAAGCTCCTCAGCTTCTTTTAATAATTGAGGTCTTCCAATATCCAGCCACCTGGAGTTATCATGTTCAAAAGTGAAAATATCTTGTGTTTCTGCAAGACCGAGATAAGCACGAATAATAGAAAACACCTTTTTCTCCGGCAGTAATTTAAAAATTTCCGGACTAACTACCTGTATACCTGAAAATGCCACTAATTCAAGCTCTTTACTCACATTCCCCGAAAGTATCTGCTCTCCCGTCTCTGTATTTTTCCAGCCACAAAGTTTTTTCTGTTTATCAATCATTAAGTAGCGGGCTGTTTCCCTGTGCCTTACGGCAAGCGTGGCCAGGGCTCCTGAACGAATATGGGCTTGGTAGAGCATAGAAAGATCCAGGTCGGTAAGGACATCTACATTATACAACAAAAAGGCTTCGGTCCCATCCAGGAACCAGGAAGCCTTTTTCAGACCGCCGCCGGTATCCAATAATTCCTCTCTTTCATCTGAAATCTCAATATTCAATCCTAATCGCTTGTTGTCTTCAAGAAAATCAATCACCTGGTCTGCAAAATGATGTACATTGACGATAATTTCATCAAATCCATATTTAGTGAGTGTTCGTATGGCATTTTCCAGAACCGGAACATTATGAATTCTGACAAGTGCTTTTGGCTTATCATAAGTCAGTTCCCCCAGTCGGGTTCCCTTCCCTGCCGCAAAGATCATTGCTTTCATAAATTTGATTCAATCTTGTTATTCGAGTTTCGTATCCCTGGCTAAGTTCGGAAATTGTTTCCGAAATTTGAAATCACTACTTCATAATAAATTAAGTGCAAAATGAGCTTGCTGAAAAAATAGGATTCAGCATATATTATTCAGATCAAATTTAAGTGAATCAACTCGGGAATTAAGTTTCTCTTCTGTTGCAGATCTGCTAATTTCTTTCTTTTCTATAATTTTCTCTTTCAGAGTGTCCTCTCTTTTATCAAGGAAGAGTTTCCCAATTACAAAAAATCCACCAAGTCATTTGTTCTGTCATAATTTACAATGGTTTCAAATTCTGTTTTAGTCAGTTGTGTTACAGCTATTCGTTGTTGTTTTAAAAAAATTGACATTTCATTAAACATATTATTTAGCTCAACCAGAGTAACTGCATCAGCAAAAGTCTTTACCGGTTTGAAATCAATGGCGAGCCAAGCCTTTGAAGATGTTGTATCGGTGTACGGTTCAGAAAATACTGTCATAATACCAAACACTTTCTTGCCTTGCCTACTGCAATACCATAATGCTTTATCCTCCTTTTGCATTTGCGCGATATTGCTTTTTGCGGCATGACTGCGAATGCCATACAATTTAAAAACATCCTGCATAAGCACATCCTGCCAGGTACGACTTTTGTAGGGCGAGCGAATAAACCAGTATTTAGGCATTGGTATTTGTTTTTTGAGATTGTAATCTCGCAAGATTAGCTCGTTGAGCTTTTACCAATCTGGGATACCTGCGTGCATACCAGTTTTCTACTTCTTGAATATCTTTTTCGTTCAAGCCATATGAATCATATACCAAACGGTCTATTTCTATCTGCTCATGGCTGGCATAATCGTAGTTTCTGTTATATTTTTGTGTATTTATAATTTCATTAACATGATCTGTAAGTTTTTTTGGTATTTTGGTAGGAACCATTATTGTCTTTAAATCATCCACTCCAAAATTTACAGTATGATTAATATAGTTTCGATTTAAAAATCTTACAAAGAGAGAATTCAAAAAACCAAGCCATGAATTTCTGTCATTTGTGGTTTCAAAAAAAATTCTGGATGAAGCATTAAGAAAGATGGGGGCATTTGCAATTCTAAAAGTGGGTGCATATTGTCCCGTAAAAGAAAATGATATTTGCTTATTAATTTCTCTAAATCTAAATTCCTCATTAGCAAGATCGGAATGCTTTTCTATCTTCATAGATGTTACGGAAGTTGTTGACCAATCAATAACGATATTAGATAAGTCTTGGTAGTAACAAGGTAATATCCCGCCATCAGCATTTGATGGCATACCCATTTCGAAACGTATATAATGTTTTTTCCCTTTTATTCCATTTGACTTTTCATTATCTGAGATCATTAAGTTGTTTTCAAGAAATAATTTTTTGTCTATTGATATAAATTTCTTTTGTGCTTCACCTATACATTTCAAATATTTACTATTTGCTCCTGATTTTATGCCTGATATAACCTTGAATAGACCATTTTTTTTCCATAGTTTGTCCTTCCCATTCCCAATGTATTCATCTCCAAATTTTGAAAATTTCATTTTGGATTTATTAATTGAATTTTCATAAATGAATTGAGAATTGACAATAGATTTATTAGATACTTCATCTAATAAATTAAATAATTTTGGACTTGCCACAAAAAAGGGCTGGTTGCTATTGGTATTAATAAGTGTTTGCGGATAAGTATATATGGCATATTCCTCGCTGCTTTCACTTGTCCAGTCTTCTCCACTCATTCTTAAAACTGGTAATTTATCTCCTTCTTCTTCAATGTATTCCTGCAACTCTGCTTCGGTTGTACGATACAGTAATTCTAAAAAACGGTCATAATTTTCGTGTATGCCGGTGTTGGTCAGGTCGGCCACCAGCATTTTGTGGTTTTCATCAAAAACACGTTCAGAATGGCCATCTTTATTTTTAGGAAATACATTTCGCTCACATAAAATAATTGCTGTATTCACTGTTGCCTTAAAAGTATCAGGATGCACTCGTATCATTTTGTGTATATAATTGTCCATCATCTGTTTGCGTAAAGGCTTGTGGCTTTTAATGGTCATAAAAGTATCGCTCACAATGTATGTAAGAATACCCCGGTGTTTTAAAGGGGATTGCTTATTACCAGCAGTCAGGAAGCGAGCGATAAAAGCGCCATAAGGGTCTTTGCTACCCAGATTCAGATTATTCTTTACATCATCCGGTATTTTATCGCCTCCGTAAGGCGGATTTCCAATCACAATATCAAATCCACTTCCCTGCAATTCAGGAAAGAATATTTTCATACTAAAGAAGGGTGCGGAGAGGTTCGCATGCTTGAACCACTCATTAATGTATTTCTTGTTTCGAAGCTCTTCACTTGCAGCATCCGGTAATTTCTTGCCGGTAATTTGCCGGGCAAAATCAGGATAAACAGAATGTAATGTATCGGTAATTTTGGTAAGTAAAATTTCTTTATCTGCTTCAGTGAGTGACTGGTTTTGATAATACTCTTCTTTAATGTCAATCAATTCCTGAATTGCTTGTTCTTTAAATAGATCTAACTGCTCCGCACTGTCTTTTAAGCTGTTAGCACAAATAATTTTAGTTTCCAGGTTGGGCAAAGGAGCAATATGGTAGTTGTGTTCTGCATCATCCAAATCAATGTCTTGCTCAATAAGTAATGAAATGAAAAACCTGAGTTTGGTAATCATAACCGCGAGCGGCTGAATATCTATTCCATAAATACTGTTGCGTATTATTCCAAGTTTACGCGCATAGTTTAATTCATGTCTGTTAAGGTCTTTACGCATTTGCTCACGCATCTCAACAGGCAGTTTTTCTAATTGTATATCTATCCACAAATTATTATCGGGATCAATACTGCCTAAAATGCTCACCATTTTATGCAGCATTCCCATAGGGAAAGCGCCTGAGCCACAAGCAGGGTCAATAATTTTTATTTCATCCAAGGACTCAACTACATGTTGTGAGAAAATCGTATCAGATTCGTTATAAAGATTGTAGTAAACCAACTCCTCCAAACCGTCAACCGGGTAGTTTTTTGTTTTAAAATTGTTTTTCAAATACAACAAAAGAGATTCATTTACCATGTAGTCTATCACCTTACGGGGAGTGTAAAATGAACCTGTGGCTTTTCTTGCCGATTTGGGAATAGCATCATTAGGGTCAATCTCTGCCAGGAGCTTTTCAAATACCAGTCCTAATAATTCAGGGTCAAGGGCTACTTCTTCTTCAAGAGGGGTATTTTCATCAACCGTAAATTTGTATTGTTCAAGAATTCTATTCAACCCTTTTGTTTTTAGGGTTTTACGATCAACAGTAATAGTTAACTTATCCGCAATAAAAAGTTCATTGGGTATCCGGATTGCCCCGTCTTCAATTCTATCATTACAATTGTCTTCTTCCAATTTATCAAAGAGACCTCCATTCAGATATGGGATTTTAGTAAACAAAGAGTTATCGAAACCATCTGCCAAATTATTTTCGCCAAACAATGATTTGCGCTCTTTGGCGATTGTATTCAATGAGGAAAAGAATATGTTTTGTAGGATGGTTCTATAGTAGCTGTTTTGCTTTCCAAATTCTTTTGAATTCTTTACTATCTTGTCAATAGTGCTTTCGTCAATTTCAAGTAGAGATTTGTCGATAAGTCTTTGTTCCTTGAGGAACCATGTAAAGATTAAACGACAGATCAGGCGAACAGTAAAGTATTTTACGTTTTCCGTATCGTCTTTGTAATAATCTGGTTTAATGGGTAACTTGATATTTTGTAAAGCGATATAATACCAGGTAGAGATTTCATTGTAAAACCGTTCGTTGAGTTCCTTTAAATCAAGTGTTTTAAGCCAGGCTTTATGCAGTTTTATAAAGCTGGTTATTTCTCCTTCACTGTTGAGAAAATCAAAATGAAGTTCAGACAAAATCTCAATATGCGCCCGGTGTGGATTGCTTGTTCGAATATCTTTAATCAAAGTAACCTTTTCCAGTACGTCTTTGGTGCTATCCCGTTTATGAAGTCTCCTGTTGATGATAGAGAGCGTTAACTTGTCGCTGTACTTGAATAATATCAAAGCCGGCATACTGAAGAGCTTGTTGACCTCTCTGGTAATTTGCGCCAGTTTGGTGCGGGAATAATTGTTCCCTTTCAATTCAATAGCGAAGAACAAATAAGATTCAATAATCGTATCATCCACCTGATCTGTGGAGAATATGTCAATCTGTTGGGTAATTTCTTCATTTGTAAGCTGAAAAAGAAGCTCAACAGTATTCCATTCTTCTGAAAGCGCCTTCCCCTCATTGAAATGATCATCGGTATCAATGAAGGAATCCTTGAAGTCTTTGAATAAATTTCCGGACAAGCGGTTCTGCCGTTCGGTGTTATAAGCCAGTGCATTGAAAAATGCAATGGCATTATCGAAAAACGGGCCATCGTCAAAAGCGTGGAGTGTTTGTTGAATATTCTTTTTTATATCACTCATTATTACTTTAATTTTTTCAGGTTCGTGTAGCCTAGCAATGAGGTCATTTGAGTAATGTTCAATATATCAGCTTCGCTGGCGTAAACCAGATTGATTTGTTTATTATTAAGCTGTGGCGGTATTAGGGTTTCTTTGATGGCATCTGTATGAATTCGGTAATTTACCTTTGCCAGTGTGCGTTGCAGGCTCCAGTCAAGTTTCAGGCGGTTGTTTTCATCTTCTTTGAGTCGTTGGAATTCTTTGATTAGGTAGAGTTTGAATTCGGGGCTTAACCAACTGCCAAACTCAAAGGCAATATCGGTATGTGCATAAGTGCCTCCATACCTGCCGGTTTTGGCCATGATTCCCACTGCATTGGTTTTTTCAATCCATTTTTTTACAGAGAGTGTAAACCGGTTTAATCCTGCCTCATTTCTAATTCCCCCGAATTCGGGGTAATTAAAATATGGATTGTTTATCTGCTCCCAAATGCCAATAAACTCAATGGTGTTTTTGTTGCGTAACCATTTTTCAATAAGAACCGACCCTTCTTCAAATCCTTTTACCATATCTGTAAGGGAAATAAAGTCTTTCTTTTCTCTTTCAATAATTGAAATTTTGGTTCCTCTTACTACTATTGATTTCGTTTTAGCCATTTTGTGATTTCGTGTTAAATCAATAATTAGTTAAACAGGGCGAATTCGCCATAATTAATTCCATCGAATTCGATGGAATTAAAATCAGGATTACTTTATTACCAGCCATGTTATCAATTCAAAGTGTTCTGATTTTGTGCCTTGTTTTTGCTTTGGAATGAGCACCCCATCTCTTCCGGTTTTTAATTTGCTAATAGCCCTTTTACTAAAAACAGTGCTTATTTCTTCAATCGCTTTTTTCAACAAGTCATTGTATTTACTCATATCGGTTCCTTGATTTGTCTCGTCATTGAATATCCCGCACAATTTGTCATAAGGATTTCCAACACCCTGGCACAGCATCCGCATCATTTCAAGGATTTGTTTTACATGTGTGTAATTGAAACGCACAGTCCCGTCATCACGGATGTAAACAAGGAAGTAGGGCTGAAGCGGATTTACTTCTTCATTTCCTGCGGTATCTCCTTTTTGCTTCAGGCAATAAATGATACCGGGTTTTACAATTTCCTTTAACTTTTCACTGTTTCCTTCTTTCGGGGTCGGTACAACAGCATAAAGCCCAAATGGAGCGTCTTCTAATTTTTGCCGGTTAGCATCCACATAATTGGCTAACTCAATTCGGAAGTCGTCCAACGTGAACTCGCTTAACGAAATGTTCTCCTCCAGATCTTCCAGATCAAGCACTTCTTTTTGCAATCTCTTTAATTGCTTGTGCCGGAATTTCAAATCCTCTTCAATTAATCCTTCGAGTTGGTCTGTATCCAAGAGGTTTTCGTCTGCGGTTGCTGTTATATCCACCAAAGCCATTCTTGCCTCAACTCTGTCTTTTAAATTAATATAGTTGTCTAAATCTTCGGTTGGCCAGAAATTAACAAGTTGGATACACTTATTCTTGCTGCCTATACGGTCGATTCTACCAAACCGTTGGATAATCCTAACCGGATTCCAGTGAATATCATAGTTTACAAGATAATCACAGTCCTGCAGGTTTTGGCCTTCGGAAATACAATCAGTCGCAATAAGAATGTCAATTTCTCCTTCCTGCGGCATGGAGGATATCTTGCTCCTGTTTTTGGAAATTGGAGAAAAATTCGTGAGAATATGGTTGAACTCTGTGTTGTGATGAAAGCCTTTTGGTTTGAATGTCGTGAGATTCTCCCGTGCACCACCTGCTACAACCGCTATATGTAAACCAAGTTCATTCTGCACCCACTTCTTCATTGCATCGTAGAGGTAATATGCTGTGTCGGCAAATGCTGTGAAAATGACGACTTTCTTGTTTCCGGAATTTATAGGGTTTTTTATTTTATCTGCAATAGCTTCTTTGAGAACAGATAGTTTTTCGTCACGGTCAACAGTAACTGTCTGGGCGCTGTTGAACAGAATTAATAATTGGTCTCTATCCTCCTTCAAATCCTGCAACCATGCATCCAAATCGAGGTGGGCCAACTCAAACTTTAGTTTTTTACCAACTTGCCAGTTATCATTTGCAGCAGCAAGTTCATCATCATCATCTTCTGGCAAGTTGAACAAATCCATTTGCAGGGTTAGTTCGCCTTCATGGTTGTCTTTGTAGTCCCGAATCCTTCCTGCCAATACATCTATCTTATTAATCGTTCTGTCCATTGTAATTTCGAACGATTCTATTGAACTCTCAAGGCGTTTTAGGAAGTTGACCTTCATCATGCCAATAAGAAAATACTCGCGGGTTTCCTGTTTGAAACCAAGTACTGTCTCCTCTGACTTTTTTTCATAAATATCCTTGAATTCATCTTTTATGTAAGCCGAAGGATTAAACAATGAAAGTTTGTATTTGATAATCTCTTTATTGAGTTTATCGTAGGAAGGAAAACGGTTTAGCAAATCAATATTCGGTGCTTTTGAAATAACTGTATTGCGTTCAGGAAAATCTCCAATTTTGCTCATGTCGTAGTATGCTTCAATATGCTTTCTCGACCTTGCAATAGTAAGTTCATCCAATAATTTAAAAAAAGAAGAATCGAGTTTCTCCATGAGTGTCTTGACTGAACGTTTCGGGTTCTTTTTTGGATCGGCCCAATTTGTAAAATTGGTTTGCGCATTTTTTAATGTTTGAGCGATGTTCTTTATTTGGGTTTTTTCGAAAAGCGCATCATCCTCACCCTCTGTGATAATATAAATTTGATTCCTTAAATCTTTGAGACTGTTATTTACCGGAGTGGCTGAAATGAGTAAGACTTTTGTATTTATTCCTGCCTTTATGATATCATCCATCAATCTTTCATAACGGCTCTTTCTGATAATATTTCCATCTTCATCTTTTCTACCCTTTGTGTTGTTTCTAAAGTTGTGTGATTCATCAATCACAACAAGATCATAATGTCCCCATTTGATGGTAGCAAGATCAATGTCCCCGGAACTTCCGCCTTCCCTGCTAAGGTCTGTATGATTAAGTACGTCATACCTGAATCTGTCAGCAATAAATGGATTCAGTTCGTCCATTCTACGGTAAACTGTCCAGTTATCCCTTAACTTCTTAGGACAAAGAACCAAAACGTTTTTATTAAGAAGCTCAAAGTACTTAATCACAGCAAGCGCTTCAAAGGTTTTTCCAAGACCAACACTATCTGCTATTATACAGCCATTATGAGTCAGAACTTTATTTATGGCTCCTTTTACCCCATCCTTCTGGAAGTCAAATAGCATATTCCATATTCCCGTATCAAAGAAGCCAATATTTTCATCCAGAAGACCGCCTTTTTCCTGGTCGGATAGGAAACTCTCGAATAAATGATAAAGTGTTTTGAAATAGATGAATTCGGGTTCATTCTCAACATACAATAACTCAAGATATTTCAGCACTTCCTCTTTTACATCCTCAACAAGACCGGTTTCATCCTCCCATATTTCGCGAAACCAGCTCAATAAATCCTGCCGGTCCCGATCGTCTGTCACCTCCATGTTCAATTCAATATTTGGGCTCCCTCCAAGTCCAAGTCCATTTACCGTAAAATTTGAACTACCAAGAATTGCTTTCTCAACGCCATTACTTTTTTTAATGTGGTACATCTTTCCATGAAGGAAGTTTGGCTTCACCATTGATTTGATGTTTACCATTTCTTTTATCCATTTAGCACATTCTTTGGCAACAGCTTTTTGTTCAAGTCTGCTTTCAAGCGGAATTACGAGTTTGTCGTCTTCAATTTTGAAATCTTTTTTGTTTGTTTTTGTAGGATCAAGTGCTTTGATAAAGGTTGGTTCACCAAAGAGAAAATCTAGTTCAGTGATGTGCAGTAGTTGATTCTTAAGCTTTTCAAATGCATAAATTGTGAAGTATGCAGAGACAATAGAGATTTTGGATTCTGGCGCTATCTCTTTTTTAAGAAAGTCGCCAATATTACCTCTCTTATGGTTGTCTTTTATTGTCGATTGTACTGTTGCTGTCTTTACTTTACTCATAAGTCGAAACTAATTTAAATCCGAGCGTTGACAAAATTTGGCTCTTTTGCAAAGCTTGAGTTGCGTGTTGGCTTGTGCGGCTTTGCACACTGTGCCAAATGTGTGCTGGCAAAAATTATTAAACATGTGAAGAGAGGGCTTTTCCTTTTTTTGTCCACTTTCATTTTCTGGTTTACTATATATATTTGTTTATATGTCAATATTTCTAATTGCATGGTAGTCTTTTTCACATGCCACCCAACGTATAAGGGTTTTATCCTTCGTTTACGCAAGATTGCACAGACAAGAATTTGCTTAATCTAAGTTAGGTAAAAAGTTGAAGATTACTAACTTTAGAATGAAGGATAAAACTGTGTTGGGCTATGCCTCCGGTTTATGGGTATTCAATAGCTGTGTTTTGTTCTATTATTGGGAATATATTTGTTCCTGAATCAAATGAATAGTTTATACAACTCAAAGTATCGGGAGTGTTTGAGCTTATGTAATAAGAGTTACAAAAAAAATTAAAAATGTTTGTTTGCTACTCTCTTGTTTTGTGCATTAGCATTTCTTCCCGGCATGTTTGCTAACGAACCAGACTACCAAGCGTGATCCATACTTTTTAATTTGCAAATTCAAATAGCACCCTGAGTAGAAAAGTGTAAAACAATTTTGTGTATTATTTTTAGACTTGTCTAAATTTATTTTTATATTTGTATATATTTTTAATTAATGTTTTCACAAGCTGAAGAAAATTATATTAAAGCTATTTACGCCTTAGATACCAAAACTAAAAAGGGAGTAAGCACTAATTTAATAGCAGAAAAGATGCAGACAAAAGCATCTTCAGTTACTGATATGCTGCAAAAACTTTCTGATAAACGTTTGGTTATTTACAAAAAATATCAAGGTGCCCAGCTTTCAGCCAAAGGAAAGAAAATAGCAGCTTTGGTAATACGAAAACATCGTCTTTGGGAAACATTTTTAGTTGATAAACTCAATTTTTCCTGGGATGAAGTGCATGATATTGCTGAGCAATTAGAACATATTAAGTCGGAAGAACTGGTTGATAAATTAGATGAATTTTTAGACTACCCGGAAATCGACCCACATGGAGATCCTATTCCTGATAAAAATGGAGAGTTTCTATCAATAGAAAAAATAGTACTAGCTGCTTTACAGCTTAATGAAAGCGGTATTTGTGTTGGTGTGCAAGATTCTTCTTCAGAATTTTTACAGTTCTTAGACAAACAAGGTATCGCTTTAGGGCAAAAGATTACCCTTATTGCGAAAGAACCATTTGACGGTTCTTTAACAATTAAAACAGGAAATAGAGAACTGTCGGTTTCACAAAAAATAGCTCATAATTTATATTTAAAAATGACATGAATTATAGTCCAACATATGCGTTACTCATATTTTTAGGCTTTTCGGTAGTAAGCTATTTATTATTTCGACCGGGAAAAGGCTGGTTTTGGGTAATTAAAAACAACTTAAAGTCGCATGAAAAAATAGTTATTGAAGATGTTTTAAAACAATTATATCATAATGAAAATTCAGGAAAAGAATTGAATGTAAATAGTTTAACTAATGCATTAAAGTATAGCAACAGTACCATAGCTGATATTATCAAAAAAATGGCACTGAATGAATTGCTAGTGTTTGAAGGCGATGTTTTAAAATTGACAAATACAGGGAGAGATTATGCTTTGAGAATAGTTAGAGTTCATAGACTTTGGGAAAAATATTTGGCAGAAAAAACAGGCTTTGACAAAACAGAATGGCATGAGAGAGCTGAAGAAATGGAACATAAATTGAGCAATGAAGAAACAAATTTATTAGCAACTCAATTGGGGAATCCGAAATATGATCCGCATGGTGATCCAATTCCAACAAAATCAGGAAAAATGGCTGATGTTCATGGGGAACTTTTATCATCTTTAGCTTTAGGCTCTGTTGGGAAAATTGTTCATATTGAAGATGAACCGGATGTAATTTACAAACAAATTATTGCCGAAAACATTCATATAGGTTCTCAAATAAGAGTGGTTGAAAATAACAAACAAAGGGTGGTTTTTTATGCGGAAGGTGAAGAGTTTAAATTGGCACCAATTGTGGCTGCAAACATTACTGTTGCTATTCTTGAAAAAGAGGATATAATTGAAAAAAATATGATGAGATTATCAAGTCTAAAAGAAAATGAAGTTGCTCATATTTCAGGAATCTCAAAAGAAAGTAGAGGAGATAGCAGAAGAAGGTTATTAGATTTAGGTTTTGTAAAAGGCGCTAAAATAAGTATTGATTTGATCAGCCCTATGCGAAATCCAACAGCCTATTTGGTAAAAGGAACTTCCATTGCTTTGCGGAGAGATCAAGCCTCTAAAATACTCATTAAAAAAGATGAAGAAGATGGAAAACAAAGTAGGCAGTGCTTGTGAGACTTGTTCGCAATACAATGCAAAAGGACTAAAAAGACTCGGCTTAAATACTGAAAATATTGATTTTGTTGTGGCATTGGCTGGAAACCCGAACACAGGTAAAAGTACAGTTTTTAATGCTTTGACTGGCTTACGTCAACATACAGGAAATTGGCCAGGAAAAACTGTGGTTAGAGCAGAAGGCGCTTTTGAATACAATGATCAGACATTCAAACTGGTAGATTTACCAGGTACCTATTCCTTGCTTTCCACTTCTCAAGATGAAGAAGTAGCACGTAATTTTATTCTTTTCGGAAAACCTGATGTTACTGTGATTGTTGTTGATGCCAGCAGATTGGAACGGAATCTAAACTTAGTTTTACAAATTTTAGAAATTACAGATAAAGCTGTGTTATGTTTGAATTTAATGGATGAAGCAAAACGAAATAATATCAAAATAAACGAAAGAACCTTAGCAAGAGATTTAGGAATCCCGGTGGTACCTACAAGTGCGCGATTCAAGAAAGGAATTCCTGATTTAATTCAAGTCATAAACCAAGTTGCTACCAGGAAAATAATTTGTAAGCCACATCGTATAAAAAATGTGCCTGAAAATATTGAAGATGCTGTAAAAAAATTAAGTGCCAAAATTAAACAACAATTTCCATCCATCCCAAATAGCAGATGGATTGCTTTTAGATTATTAGAAGAAGATACGCATATTATAGATGCGTTAAAAACAGGAGAATTGGTTTAACTCTGATGCATAATTCGAGTTTAAAATTAAAAATGAGTAAAAATTCTATAGAAAATATAATTGCTTTATCTAATGATTTACGTTGGAAAATTGGTGACGATTTTCACGATGGCCTTGCAGAAGGAATCTATGCCGACGCCTCTGAAATAGCAAGTGCATCAGTGAGTACTGATAATCAAAAAAAACGCTTTCGTTTAGACTCCAAAATAGATAAAATTGTAACTAGTAAAACCTGGGGTTTTCCAATCATGTTTTTGATTTTAAGTGTAGTTCTTTGGCTTACCATTATAGGAGCAAATTATCCATCGGCAATGCTGGCAGAAATACTCTTAAACACCACTCATCCTATTTTAAAAGGTTTTGCAGCAAGTATAGGAATGCCTTGGTGGTTAGATGGATTTTTAATTGATGGTGTATATTTAGCCTTAGCCTGGGTAATTGCGGTAATGTTACCTCCAATGGCAATATTTTTTCCATTATTTACATTACTGGAAGATTTTGGTTACTTGCCCAGAGTTGCCTTCAATTTAGATTATATGTTTAAGAAATCCGGAGCACATGGTAAGCAAGCTTTGACCATGAGTATGGGTTTTGGTTGTAATGCTGCGGGAGTTATAGCAACTCGTATAATTGATAGTCCAAGGGAACGTTTAATAGCTATTATTACCAATAATTTTTCTTTGTGTAATGGTCGTTGGCCTACACAAATATTAATTGCCACCATTTTTATTGGAGCAGTTGTTCCAGCTTCTTTTTCTGCAATTGCCTCTTTATCTGCAGTTATTGGAATCGCAATTTTGGGTGTATTTTTTATGTTTTTTGTGTCTTGGGCATTGACTAAAACAGTTTTAAAAGGAGAAGTGTCTACTTTTAATTTAGAATTGCCACCCTATCGTCCACCAAGATTCTGGAAAACTATTTATACTTCTTTAATCGACAGAACTTTAATTGTTTTATGGCGAGCCATACTTTTTGCTGCACCGGCTGGAGCTGTAATATGGTTAATTTCAAATGTTTTTATCGCTAACGAAAGTATTGCCGCTTTGACAATTAATTGGTTGGACGGTTTCGGTTTTTTATTGGGATTGAACGGCGTTATTTTACTGGCATATATTGTTGCCATTCCGGCAAATGAAATAGTAATTCCAACTATTTTAATGTTAACAGTTATGGCAAGCGGTATTCCGGGAGGTGAAGGCGCAGGTGTAATGTTTGAATTAGACTCTGTAAATGCAACAGGAGATATTTTAAGGGCAGGAGGCTGGACCTTACTCACCGCTGTTAACTTAATGTTATTCAGCTTACTACATAACCCTTGCAGCACAACTATTTATACCATTTATAAAGAAACCAAGAGTGTAAAATGGACAACAGTAGCTTCAGTTTTACCAGTAATTATGGGATTTGTGATTACCTTTTTGCTTGCTCAAATTTGGCGATTGGGTTTTTAACAAAAAACTTCCGATTATTCAAATTATACTTGTTGTCTAAATTATGGGGCTAATTTCTGTTTATATTTGTCTTTTATAAACAGATTTTTCTGCTAATTAAGTTTGATTTTTTTTATTGAAAACTCAAATCCGAAAGTTTTCAATTCTTCTAATGCAGGTTTGTAAAGTTCGGGTAAATTTGGCGGCATTCTTAATCCGGTTGCTTTTATAACTCCGTCAACAACTAATCTTGCTGCAATTGCTGTTGGAAGAGCTACAGCTCTTGACATTGCTGTTTCACCTTCAGGGTCACCTTTTACAACCATAGTGGCAATTCTTTTTTCTTTTAAACCATTCTCAAACTCTGCAATTATTTCAATATGCAAAATAATCATATCTTTTTCACCTGGTGCATATTGCATTTTTTCCAACATCCTGTTTAAAAGAACATCAAGATTAGTCCCTTTATCAAAAGGTATTAATGTATCATCAAATAACCCCAGCCATTTTAAACGATGAATTATATCTGAGTTAGATTTAATTTTCAAATAATCTGCTACACTTTGCTCAATATTCGGGGATGGAACTGCATTGATAAGTGAAGCTGTAAATTGGCAGAAAGTCTTATCATTAAGCTTATTGATTTTTTCACTATCAAATAAGCCAAGTGCTTCCATATTACTCATGTTATTGCAATATCCCGAATATCTTAAAAGCCCACGGTAAAAAGAAGCGTCATTATCTAAACCAAAAGGTTCAACATATTTTTCAACATCTTTATTAGGGTATGTTTCAAAAGTGCCAAGTCCGTCAATATCAACAAACCAAAATTTTTCAAATAGCTTATTTCCTGATATTGAAATTTTCTTTCCTTTAACAAGGTATGCCCCTGCCGTTTGAGCAGCAACAAAAACAGTTCTCGGGTCCCAACTGAACTTATATCCCATCGGATTATTATTTGATTCAAATGAAGGTATTCCGCTACCATATGAATTTAAACTTATAATTCGTCCACCGTCATTTTTTATTTCTTCAAGCAATATTTGAGTGCCAAAATGATCCATTCCCGGCACTTCCCCTAATTCATTTAATATTAATATTCCTTGCTTTTCAACATCATCCTTCAATGCCATTAGTTCAGGAATTTCATAAGAGGCAGTAAGCATGTTTTTTCTATATTTCAAACACGATTTTGCCACTTTTATATGTAAAGGTTTTGGTACCATACTTATTACTACATCAGCATTTTTAATTACACTATCAAGTGTTTCAGTATTGTTATTTGCCCAGCCCAAAGCTTTGCCCAATGGTCTGTTTCCAATTATTTTTTCAGCTTTCTCTAATGTGCGGTTTAACATGGTAACTTTATAGCCGATTTTATCTATAAAATAATCAACCATTGGCTTTGTCATTAACCCTGCTCCTATAATTGCTATTTCTTTCATGTTTCTTCCTTTTGTAATTGTTTGTTTTTAAATTTGTTTACAACGTCAGTTTGTCTAAAAAGCTCCGGTTCTAATTAAATAATAAG
>SDBS01003028.1_pt1 | contig 16513 bp, 16 predicted proteins | sample 2277091 | NCBI WGS metagenome assembly SDBS01 (sample SAMN10404972, study PRJNA504765) | marine sediment metagenome | isolation source: marine sediment core GS10_PC15, 163 cmbsf | place: Arctic Ocean: Southern Knipovich Ridge | collected 2010 | reverse complement strand
CTGATTGGCATTTGGATAGGTACTGCCCTGATCGAAAAAGAAGCCGAGCGTCTTTCTTTGAATAAAGATACTTTATCAACGTTGGTTTTAATAAGTTTGGTTGCTGGGATAGCGGGTTCTAGGCTATCCTATGCGGCCCAGGTTCCAAATGTGTACTGGGATAACCCCCTCAGCCTGTTTGCTATCGATACCAATACGCTGGATCCTTGGGGAGGATTATTCATCGGAGTGATCGCAGCCCTGATCACTGGCCAACGGAAGAGTTTGACAATGCGTCCAACCTTGGATGCGCTAGCGCTGGGAGGGGCAGCTTTCATGATAGCCTGGGCTGTCTCCCATATTCTGAGCGGTGACGCATTTGGTTCTGCGACTCAGGTGCCCTGGGCGATCTATCTCTGGGATGAGTACCGCCACCCTGCTCAGATTTATGAGTTGATTCTCGCGATAGGGATTTTCATCATTATCTGGCAACGCCCCCTGAAACAACCAGGGTCTGGATTGAATTTATTGCTTTTCATATCCCTATCCTCGTTTTCTAGGTTGTTTTTGGAAGCATTCCGGGGAGATAGTTTGATTTGGTTTGGTTCTTTCAGAGCAGCTCAGTTGGTCAGCCTGATTCTACTGGTGAGTAGCATATGGCTAATAAAAACTTGGATTGATCCGAGGATAAAAAATGAACGGAATCAGGCATGATGTTATCCATCCTTGAGGAAATACAAGGTGAGGGGCGACCCAGAAGAAACACCTATAAATATAATAACTAACTAAATAAGACGACGAAGGACATGGTTAGGTCGGAGGCAATAGTGGATAAAAAGGCTTTGATAGAACGACGTCGCGCTTAACTCAGTGCAAAAAAGTTGAAAACCGCCCTGATTATTGGGGGGTCTGTGCTGGGTGGGTTGGCGCTGGCCGGGTTTATCGCTTGGAATGAAATGAAACCCAGTATTGGAGAGCAAATTTCAATCATGTCTAATGCTGGCAATCATGTTTTGGAAGGGGTTGACCCCGGACCATTTAATTCCAACCCACCCACTTCCGGACAGCACTATGGACAACCCTTTGAAAGTGGGTTCTATGAGATAGGTGATCCCGAAGCTCAAGTTCCTTATCCAGAAGGATATATCCTTCATAATTTGTAACATGGTTATGTGATTTTTTGGTATAACTGCGATTTATTAGATGAGGCTTCCTGCACCCAATTAAAAACCCAAATTCAATCGGTGATGGATGATTTCAATAACGTAAAATTAATTGGATTTCCTTGGTCAAAGATGGAAACTCCACTTGTGATGACCTCATGGGGTCAGATCCAAAATTTTGCAACATTTGATGAAGAAATCGTGGAGAAATTTATACGTACAAATCGGAACAAATCTCCCGAACCAAACGCGCCGTAGAGAAACCGACTTGATTTAACCAGTCTATGCCTATTTATTGAGCCAATAGATCAGTACTGTCTCTTTATTATGGAGACGGTAGACATCCTTAGACCTTGGGAAGAAAATTGACTATGACAATCACACAAACAGAAACAACAACTCAAGAAGACAAAATTTTTCCCAAACGCTTGACCTATATAATTAGTCGTTATTGGATATTGGTGTTCAGCATTTTTCTGGGACTATATGTTGGACTGCCTTTTTTGGCGCCAATTTTCATGGAGATCGGATGGGAAGGACCAGCTAAGGCTATATATTTTATCTATTCTTATCTCTGCCATCAGATACCCCAGCGGTCCTTTTTCCTATTTGGGGAAAAAGCGATGTATTCGCTGGAGACGATACAAACTGCCTGGCAGGATACCAATAATCCCTTTATCCTCGGTCAATTTATTGGCAATTCCGAATTGGGCTGGAAAGTAGCCTGGTCAGATCGGATGGGGTCAATGTATACCAGCATATTGATTTTCGGCTGGTTGTGGTATCCATTCCGGCGTAAACTGAAACCACTGCCTTGGTGGGGGTTTTTGTTATTTTTGATTCCTATGGGCGTTGATGGTATCACACATATTATTAGTGACTTATCCGGTATAGGCCAGGGTTTTCGTTATACGAACAACTGGTTGAGAGTGCTTACCGGAAACTCGTTCCAAGATAACTTCTATATCGGGACAACCCTGGGGACATTTAATTCATATATGCGCTTGATCACTGGCGTGTTGTTTGGAATAGGAATGGTGTGGTTTGCCTTCCCTCTACTGGAGAAATCGTTTCAGGAAATTTCAGACTCTATTAAATACAAACTTGGACTCAAATGAATGGAATAATGGGTCACCCATGATTATCTAGACTGACAAAGAGAGACCCTTGGGATATATTGCCCGAACCCCTACTTTTGTGGTTGACAAGGCTATGTTTCAGCCAGAGGGCCCATGGGCCGGGTATCGAATTAATTGTATAGCAGCAATTTATAAACTCTTGTAAATATATACTGGCCATTTTAACTCTGTAATTTTTGTTCAGGTTTCAATGACCTCAATCAATGTGCCACCCGGCATGGATACGGTTATATCACCAGGAGCATAGGGCACCTCTGGTAACGTCCAGCGAAAGACCCATTTGGCGTCGTCTGGCCGGGCGTTGACGCAGCCGCGAGAAGTAGGAACGCCGTAATTGTTATGCCAATAAGTTGAATGTATTGCCACCCCACTGCCGACGAAAAGCGAAATCCAACCCACTGCGGGGAGGTCCCATCCTGTCGCTGATGAGCCGCCGCTGAGGGGTAACGAAACGGCTTTCCGCCAGATGCGGTGTTTACCCAGTGGTGTGCCCCAGGAATCAACGCGGTTACCGCTATAGTTGTATAAAGCTCCGGTAGAGACACGCATATAATTCACTTCGCGTTCCTCCTCGAAACAAGACATCGCTTGGGTGGTGATATCCACTAGGATACGTTTATTTTCATTGCCTGGATTGATAGGAGATATATCTTCAGATCCCAGTGGACGAAAGGCTTCTGCAGTAGCCCAGAAGAGGTCTCCGTATCCATAGCGTTCATTGAGACGGTACCATGCCTGACCATCATCATCAGTTTTTATCTGATCCACCCAAGCAATTTGACTAAAAACCCAACGCGGCTGCAAGCCACTCTCCAATCTATTTATTAACCAGGGAGAGCGGGCGGGAGGGTTGGCTTGGATTAAATTCACATATGGTACGCTGACTTCCACCCACATACCAAACCCCAGACTGGAAGTTGGAAGTTCCTCCAATGGGGTGTTGGGTAAATTTTGGACTGGTTGGACCTCGGGAGACCATATATAACCCTCGGGAGTCTCGACCCAGCGCTGGTTTACCCGGTAGGGCTGTGGACCGACAGCTTCTTTCAGCCAAGGCACAACAGCATCTTGGTATAAAGCGCCTACTATTGGGCTGTCGTAATCAGGCCGTACTTTTAGATCGACTTTACCAACTGTGATGCGACCAAGCCGCTCCACAGAAGGGAAATCTCCTAATTTGAACAGATTTCTCCAGGGTTGTAAACCCAATAAACCAATCCCGGTTGATGAGAGCTTTATAAAATCACGACGGGATAGTCTGCGCTTAATTCGATTATTCATATTTATTCCTGTCACTTCTAAACCCCTAATACTATAAGCGGGAAGTGGTGAATAACTCGAGCCATTTGACCGCTGATATGGACCACACTTGTGAATAACTAATTGATGTAAGGGGATCATCAGAGCCTTGGTGAATGGTGCGGGTTCTTGTCCAGGGTTGATAGCCCGATTCGAATTTCATTACATCCCCTGAAATAGTGCTATTTTCCTTCCATCAATAACTCTTTGCCATGAAGAATGAGAGCATCGCGTTGCTTTTGGAAGTCTTCTTCGGAGATTTCCTTAGCTTGAAAAGTTTCATCCAGCTCGACGATCTGCGCCACGAGTTCACGATAATCAGACTGATCCAGTAGACTATCTAACTCATCTTCGTCAATCGTTTGGAGTTTTCGCCACCTCCACACACTCGCACTGATCAACACCAAACCCAATACCAGGGCGCCCAGACCAATTTCTAGATTGGAGGTAACTTTCGCGGTTTCTTCAGTTTCTCCTGTTCCAATTATGGGCACTGGTATATTGATGGGTTCTCCAGAAATGAGTAGCTCCAAACTCTCCTCAGCCTGGAGGGAAGAATGGGAATAAACTTCAAAAATGGTGTTGTCCTGAACAGTCCTTGGACCACCGTATGTCAAGTTTTGGTTCCCTGTTTCAATGGTGATACCTTCATTTTGGGCGACAAGAAACTCAATGTTGTTGACCATCACGGGCGGCTGGAAAATGTATGAAAACCTATCCTCATAAGGAATTGTATATCGGACCACAATTTGCCCAGAATCTCTTCCCGGAATTAATGGGGATGTGTCTGCAAACCCACCTGGGTATTGGATAAAACGTGAGTTGTCATTATCCTCGAAGGATATACTGGCCGAATTTTCAGGTAACGCGAACGCGAGAGTTGCTAATTGACCATTGTCCAGAGTGACAGCATCTTTGACCGTATATTCACCCATATTTGAAAGGAGATAGATTTCCATGATCTCCAGCTTACCTTGTTCAAAGTAAAAAAGCACATGAGCCTGATCGATGGTCACTTGCGATAAATGTCCTATGGTTTCGTAGATCGGCACTTCAAATTCTAAGAATGTGTCTTCTTGTGCAGGAGTCTTTGTCTCAGAGAAATACGCGGCCCCGTCGTGGATTGCCATGACGGCGTAACCCAGGGCTGGATTCAACGCTATATCGGAGAAAATAAAACTACCATCCGTAAAAGATTCCCCGTGATACATTCCCTGTCCCACAGAGTTTTGATCCCAAATATGCAGCATCAGTTCTATATTCTCCGGGACAATCCCATCAGGGCTTTTATTAACAAGAACGCCTCTAACTTCACCCACTACAGACTCATTCGGCGGTGTATCTGTTTGGGCTTTGGCTGGGATAGCAGATAGACTTAAATATGCTATAGCAAACAGGAAAATAGCTATTCTTTTAATTGGCATTGATTGGCTCCACTAAGATTGGATTTTTTGTTCTTTCAAAATTTGCCCACACTGTGTGCAAGATTTATTTTCTAATCGATTTTGATGGCCACAAGCCTGACAAAGTTTTGTGCGAGCATGACCACATTCCGGGCAGAATTTATTTTCGTCGCGGAATTCTCTCCCGCATTGAGGGCAATTACTTTTGATGAATTTCTCTCTCCGTCTATTGCGGAGTAGTTCTTCAATGTGGGCATCTTCTCCCTGCCGGGATTTGATAGCCGCTGCTGGATGTGCTAACAATTCTGTGCGGATATATCGATAATCTTCTTCGGTGAGTTTATCAGTCTGGTAATCGAATTCCAAATCCCGTAAGGCATACAATGCATCTTTGGATGAATTATCTACGCCAGAATTGATTATATCCGCGTTGACGGTCATCTGGTGTTGCCGCTGCCGAAATGGATCTAGTACAAAGGTGATCACCAACACCAATAGAGCAAAACCGATAAAAATTGCGCCAAGGTTCATAATTTATTCCTCAATCGAGTTCCAGTAATTCTTCTTTGATCTGATCCAAGATTTCCTGTGAGATCTGATGTTCGGGCGTTGGGGAGATAGATTGTTTTTTAGTGGTACTGCGCCAGCTTTGTAATACCTGCCAGACAATGAGAATACCCAGTACCACTCCGATCACCGGTAATATCCACACCAGGGAGGTAAATCCTGAGCGCTTTGGTTCCGCTAAAACACGCTCACCATACTGCTCGACAAAATAATTGATGATTTCCTCTTCTTCCCAACCATCTGCTAGCTGATCTTTGATCTGAGCGCGCCAATCCTGACAAGCCTTGGTTTCGCAAACATCCAGTGGAGTATTGGGACAAACCGGGCAGTAGAGCTGTTTGGCGATGTCATTAACATCGTCGTCTGTCGGAAATTCAGGCCCGTTTCCCTGCGCGTGGACGACCGTCGCTGCATACCAACTTATTGTGAGAATCAGAATAATTGTCACAAAATTTCTAGACATGAATCAATCTCCTGTACTAAGATGTGGCATTGCCAGGCGCTTTTTGAAAACGTATGAAGTACTTCTCTGTAGTCCTGGGGAGCTCCAGGTTGCGACCATGGTGCCAAGGATCATCATCAGACCACCAATCCAAATCCAGTTGATCAACGGATTGAGGTAAATCTTAAAAGTGGCTTTTTCATAACTGATTTCTTCCCAACCCACCAATAAGACATACACGTCAGCATCTAGTGTTGAGTAAACACCAGGGACACTGATCGGTTGCTGTTGAACGACATAATAATCCCGGCGTGGGTTGAGCTGGGAAATCACTTCACCATTTTTGAATAAAGTTGTGGATGCGTCTAGTATTTCCCTGCCATCGGAACCTTCGTAATACGATACATTATCGAAGCGCAAGTCGTAATCGCCTACTTGGAGAATTTCACCTATACTAAGTGATCCCTGGGTCTCTTCTTTAAAATAAGAATCTCCGATGAACCCCAAGGCAATCATCACCACTCCTAAATGAATAATATAACTGCCATAACGTCGGTGGTTGTGACTGATAATTTTTCTGAGGGCAACCCAGGGAGATTCGCCCCTACTTCGTACTCGAGCCAGAATTCCCTTCCAAAACTCGAACAGGATGGACAGGATAACAAAGGATACCAACCAGAGGGCAAAATATGACCCCGGATGCATGCGATGAGAGTACCCCCACACGCCGGCTATAACTATGGAAAAAACAAAGGGAATCAAGATTGCTCTGCCTAGTCGCTGGACTGTTTGTTTCCGCCATGCGAATAAAGGTGCGACGCCCATCAATAAAACCAGGATAGCGAAGAGCGGTCCGGTCACCTGCTTGAAATAGGGCGGCCCTACCGTGATCTTCGCCCCAGTGAATAATTCTGAGATCATAGGAAAGATCGTTCCCCAAAATACAGCAAAGGTGATTGCTAAGAAGATCATGTTCTGCAGTACAAATATTGCCTCACGAGACAAGAAACTTTCTAATCCGTGTTCAGATTTCAGCGTATACCAACGGGAAAACAAAAGATTGAGGGAACCGATGAAAGTAAGTCCGATGAAAGCTATGAATACTGGGCCAAGTGCTGATTTTGAAAAAGCATGCACAGAGCTGACCACGCCTGTGCGCGTAATGAACGTGCCAAACAGAACCAGCGAATAGGTCAAGATAATCAAAATCATATTCCATTGTTTTAGCATGCCCCGCTTTTCAGTTATCATCACAGAATGCAGGAAGGCAGTGCCGGTCAACCAGGGCATTAACATGGCATTTTCCACTGGATCCCAGCCCCAGAATCCTCCCCATCCCAGAACGTCGTAAGCCCAGCGCCCACCAAGAATAAGACCAATCGTGAGGAAAATCCAAGCCACAAGGGTCCAGCGGCGAGTGGTTCGAATCCATTCATCGCCGGCGGATTTTCCGGTGATTAAAGCTGCCATGGCATAAGCATAGGGGATGACAAAACCGGTAAAGCCCAGGTAGGTAGTGGGGGGGTGGCCGATCATTCCGAAGTGCCGCAATAAAGGATTTAAACCGTTGCCATCTTTGAGAACGTAGGCTATCGCACCGCGGGGTTGAAGAAATGCCTTGGTTAATTCCATCGCACCGGGGTAGTGCCACAAACGGGTGTATGGATTGGTAATGAAAAACACAACTCCTATGAAGAAAGCTGTTGTCAGCATCGATATAGCGATGACATAGGGCATTAATTCCCGGTCAATTTCCCACTTACGCAACATCACAAACATGATAAATCCTGACATAATCCAAGCCCAAAACAACATCGAGCCCTGTTGGCCTCCCCAAAGAGCTGTCAAGCGTAGAAATGGTGACATTGCCAAGCTGATGACATCCGCGACGTAGGCTATAGAAAAGTCCATCATGTATAAGGAGTACAGTGTTGAGAGTATCGATATTGTTAGCAGCGGGAAAACAAGCAATGTTGCGTTTCGAGAGCTTTTGACCCAGCCTGCTAGGTCTTTTTTCCCGCCATAAAATGAAGCGCCAGCGGCGTACACAGCTAGAATGAGTGCAAGAAATAGAGCTATATATCCGATATCATTAATCATTAATCAACTCTCATTGTTAGTTTTCTGAATAGGGTTCTGCTAGAAGTTCAACGATCTTATCATCCAAAACAGGTGGGAACAGTGGTCCGATATTTACATCACGCAGCTCGCCGTTTTTGGCAACAAAGAATGTTTCTGGCACGCCTTGGATGTTATACGCCTGGGAAATTTTGGTACCAAGGTCCGGTCCATTGAAATATGTGATATCAAATTCCGCTATATAGGCGAGTGCTTCTGCATCAGTATCTACATAGTCGACGCCTATAAAAACAACATCCTGATCCTTGTACTTACGCCAGGTTTGTTCTAAGTATGGAGCTTCGTCCCTGCAGGGAGGACACCAGGATGCCCAGAAATTGATGATTACCACCTGCCCGCGTAACTCGCTGAGCGTGATAGTTTCTCCTTCGAAATTAGTAAGTGTGAAATCAGGTGCTATGCCTCGATTAACGGGACCACTCTGAACTTTTACTAACCCCCAGGTCAATAATCCTAAAAACGCGAGGAGAATGCCCCAAGACAGGATTTTCATAGCTGATCCTCGCCAGGATTTTATTTGAATCTCTTCGGAAGAATGATCTTCCTGGGCTTCTTGCTTGATTTCTGACATTTTATTATTTCTCTGTTTTAATCATTTCTTCGTCCGGTGAATTTGGTGAATTTCCGGTCTCGTGAGTATGCCCCATATACTTCATCATTAACAAATGAGAGAGCGGGCAGAGCAAAACCAGGGCGATTAACAACACGGTGTTGATCGGGATATTCAATAAGAAGATTGCTGCTAGAACTGAAATAGGAATCAAGCAGCAGGCTAACATTAACAGTAAATGTTTTTTTGTCATGGGTAAAACTCCAGGGTGTCTTGGATGGCTTGTTCGGCAGTATCTGCATCTGCAGCAAGCCAAACGACTATTTTTCCAGATTGAAAGTAATAATGTTTTTGGCCCATACCGTTCAGCTTGTAGACGATTCTGTCTCCGTCATGGAACTCGCCTGATGGGGTGAATGGGGAATTCACCGAGGCAATCTTATTGCGCATGGCAAAGGACATCCTTTTTGCTAAAAATACGAAAGGAGATTCGGCAACCCAGAGTATGGCTTTCCGATTCACGCCATAACTGCCCACGGCACCACCGGTCAACGGAAAATCCTGCTGGTGCAGGCGTTGTACTTCATCAACGGCACGCCAGCCCTCACTTTTCAAAACTAATCCCGAACCGGCGACGGACTCGGGGAGTTTTGCAGCCCGAGGATGGGTGATAGCCTGATTGAAAAACAACACACCCCCCCCAAGTAAAATGAATATCACGCCTATTGCGCCGATTAGGGAAGGAAAAGTCTTTTTCATTGACGGATTATCGTTCCCAAACAAAGATTCGTTCGGGAGCATCTACATCAATTAAAGTGATCGTCATTTTGGAAACACCTTCCAAAAGTGGAGATCCATCAATCTCGGCCGGGAAGGAAAGAATTCCCGAGACGTGATGCCCACCTTGGGGTGCGTCCCAGAGTGAAGCTTGAACGCTGAGGCCAGTATCTGTCTCGAGGATTGCCAGAGTTGCCAGATCCATGCTCAAGTCCACAGAATGGGTGTTGAGATTTACATTAAAATCCAAGGTCAGGTCGGGATTATTTTGATTAAGCGGTACAATTTCGACCTCCACCGCACCTTGATTATCAACCCGAGCAACACCTTCTACCCAGGGACCAGGAAGAGAAGCGGGTAAACTATCATTTTCTTGCTGGATTTCAACTTCTTCAGTTGGTTGAACGACCGCTGCCGAGACTGATGCAGGAGCAGGAAACAATTTTCTATCACAGGATGCCATCAAAAAAGCCAGCCCTAAGACTAATAAAAAAATATTTTGGTGATGACGATATTTCATACTACCTCCGTGCAGATTTTCATATGTTCTACCGCTTTGTTGCGTTCGCGTATCAAGATAAAGATCATTACAGCTATGCCTCCATAGGTAGTGATCAAGCCGACCAGCATAAAAGCGGTCTGATATTCGGCCAGAAAGGTTGCTGCCGCTGTAAGACCGAGGATTGGCAATACATCGGTGACGTGATGGGCACAACAGGCAACCATTGCCAACGCAGAAGTCGTTCCGCTGGCGCCAGTGATCGCTCCTGATGACCCAGTGCTTGAAACTGGGACAAACAAACGTTTTTTGAGGATAGTATAGAGCGCCATCTGCACCCCAAAACCCATAATGATGGGAATCACAATCCAGCGTTTTTCCCAGAATAAGTCCAGGGCGTGTTGGGTGCTTTCCGCCCAGGAGACGAGGCCGAAGTAAAGACCGGCAAGGAAGATCACTCCTGCCAGCCCCGCGCCGAGAGGCCAGAGGATTTTTTTTGATGTTGGCATTCGGGGCTCCTGCTTACTTGAATTTTTGTTTTCTTACGCCATAATAACGGATTAAATCTGAGAGAATATGGGCCATGTTGCTCTGTTGTTGGTAAGCAATTCTGCTTATGACAAATATCCTGTAACGATTGGATATTTGTTAAATCGTTATGAACCTATAGGTAGGGGCTCGTATTAAATGATTTGCATTCGATTCGGGAGACCTGCTCTTGGACAACTATTTTCAAACACTGCCGTAATTATGGTTTTTGGTATCTCTCCGCGAGCGTGAAGTGGAGTATACGGTTATTGCCGCTATCTGCAACCCACAACACTCCAGTGGGATCAAAAGCCATACCAGTTGGTAGATTGAAGGCATCCATTGTGGTCCCATAGCTTCCCCAATAACGGATAAAATCTCCTTGATTATTGAACTCCAAAATCCGATACCCTTCCGGATCGCTAACAAAAACCTCCCCGTTTTGCGTCACCCGGATATAGGGTTTGTTGTCCATTGATTGGCCATACCAACCGTCGATACTCCACTCTCTGACAGGTGTGTAAACTACACCCTGTTGGTCTGGGCTAAAAACCTGCACTCTTTGATTCCAAGTGTCAGCGACGTAAACCAGTCCTTCGTTATCAACAGCCAAACTGACTGGTTCGTCGAACTGTCCGGCGATTAAACCAGTACTACCAAACTCAGTGATGAAATTTCCATCGGGTCCAAAGATCACAATGCGTTTGTTGCCCGTGTCGGTCACATAGACCCGTCCACTGTCGTCTACTGCGATGTCACGGGGGCCCCAAAAGGCAGAAGCATTTTCGGCCTGTCCGAAATAACCCCACTGCATTAGGAATTGACCATCCGGGGTAAATTTTTGAATGCGATGATTCCAGGTGTCAGCTACGTAGACGTTTCCTTCGGGGGCGATGGCGATTCCCCAGGGCTCGTAAAATGTTCCCGCAGGAGCTCCTTCCTCAGATAAAGAACTATCGCCAAAACTGCCCCAGGTATGCAGTAAATTTCCCGAGGGGGATACGTGCACAATGCGGTGGTTCCCAGTATCTGCGATGTAAAGTGTGCCATCCGGCGCAACTGTGAGGTTGCGAGGTAGATTTAACTGGTCTCCGAGTGTGAGGGTCAGATCAGCGGAAAACTCTATGCCCTTGCCCTCGTAGGGATCTGCCAGAATTGCTTCGGACGCGGTAGGATTGACTCCCCGGTTCCACACCTGAGACACTATATCCTTGCGCACATAAAGCCGCATACGATCAGATGGTTGCCAGTTGGACAGAGTCAGACCAGTATTACCGGTTAAATCTGCGTATTTTGAATAATCCCGGTTAAGCCAAATTTGCCATAAAGCTTTTCTCATTTCAGGATTAGTCAGGGCATTACGGAGGCGTTCCCAAGTGAGATTATAATAATCTTGATTAGGCCACCAGATACGGATGTAATCGAATTGGTAATAAGCCTGACCCACGACCGGTTCAATTTTTGGAAAATTATTGTCGCCAACCAGAATGACCGGAGCTTCTCGTACTTCGCGGGTAGGATTAGCGCCGAAAAAGTTTTGATTGGTGTAATTACGCAGATACCACCAGTAAGGGTAGGTGGTTTCATCATCAAAGGCCACCTGTATTCCGAGGCCATCAGTTATGCGGAGGGAGAGTTCTTCTATTTGGTCCAGGGCTTCTTTGATGCCTGGACCACCGTGGGCATAAACCAAGAATTCAGTAGGGTAGTCGTATTTGATATACGCTGCCCGAAAAGCAGTCCGGGCTGTAAGGATGCTAACGGACACAAAAAATATTAACAAGCAAAGACGTCCTATTTGATTAATTGTCCACTTTTTTGCCAGAATAATAACTAACCAAGAACTGACGATGAAAACCAATAGTGAGAAAAGAAGAGAGAGGATGTTGTTGAGTTGCCCGAGATCGCTGCCCCAGGTTAATGGTTCCGATCCAAAGAGTACACTAATGGCAGAAGCAAGACTTATCAATATAACTAAGACCGTCACGACCAATACGCCACCTCGCCGGCTTCGGAAGTGGGACCAATGGATGCTTTCTACGAGTTGTCCCAGACCCCAACCGCTAAACAAGATCATGGGCAAAGCAATATGGACGGTGAGCCATGGCATTTTTTCACCGGCAATGGTGTAAGCTATCAGGCTGCTGAAAACCCAATAGCCGGTGAGCCATAGGAAAAGGTTCCCACCTTTGGGCAGATAGGCAGTTTGTAGATCTGAATCCAAACTATGTTCCGGACTGGAGATATTCTTGAAAGATTTGGTTTTTAATTTTCGGAGAACTACAATTCCCAATGTCAGCAGGACTCCGAGACCTGTTAAAAATTCATAGAAGGGTATTTCTAACAAAAGATAGTAATACCAGGGTTGACTGCCTCTCCCGACTGCCTGCTGTTCCAGCCAGTACCCCAGTGAACCAATCAGTCCAGTGAAGAACCCAACCCCGTTAGTGAAGAAAGTTGTATAGAGAATTGTAAAAGGTACATAAAAGATAGCGGCATTGGTCAACCATAAGCGCCGGTTCCAAAGAACTCCTATAACGATAGATACCAGTGCAAGGGGAACGACAAAGATCGAAGAGCGGGATATACCCTGCATTGAGTAATCGGTTGGATTCCAGCCGACCAATCGCATAGGGAAGGGGGCTAGGTGAGGTAAAACCAGGGTTAATAATAAGATAATCAGGCCGAGAATGCGATCCTTCCGTAGTTGTTTCCAGGTGAGACCAGCGATGGCAAAATAGAGTGCCAGTACAAGACTTCCTCCGCTGAGGAGAATCGGTAGATTGACTAGAAGGGTAGATAATCCAGAGGCGGTCGATTCCCCATTGACACCTACCGCAATTCCATTCGTAACGTTTTTCAACCCCACGGTAATTATAAGTAAAACAAACGCGACTATTAGGGAAATTAGGAAGGGCGTACGGAATCGGGAGAATTTCCAGGGGCGTTTGATAGATTTAATAATAAAGAATATACCAAGAAAGACGAGAGCTTGAGCAGTGTAAATAAAAGCTGTCTCTTTGGCAGTAAAATGCAACATCGTCACAGCTGTTAGCCAATAAGTATATTTGACTTCACCCGTTTCTAGATATCGTAGAATTGCCCACAGGGCAACAATGCCAAAGAACGCTACAAGAGATTCGTTGCGTACGTAACGACCATAGTAAAGCATAAAGGGAGAGATTAGCATGAGACCGGCAGTGATCAAGGCACCAATTCGTCCCAGATAGCGTCGGAAAAACCAGACAAAGCCGATTGTAGCGACGCTGAAGAGCGCAAATGGAACTCGAGCGGTGAAATCGTTATCTCCAAATAAGAAATATGAAAAAGCTGTCAGGATAAAATGCAGCGTGCCATGGGTCAGAGGGTTGTGCTGAAAGCCTAAGCCACGAAAAAGTCGCCATGAATAATAAACGTGTGATGTCTCATCATGGCTCATGACGCGCGATTCGAGATCATAGAACCGAGAAATGATCCCTAGAACGAGAATTAGAGAAAAAATCAGGGTTTCCCAATTGATGGTAAAAGACAAGGGAATTGTCCGTTCAAGCCAGGACGCCTTTTTTTCTTGTTGTGGCTGCATAAAAATTCCTGTTCAGGATATCGGTATTTTGTAGAGGATTGAAAAGTGTTGGAATGAAGTGAATCTTGACCTGTATTAATCGTGTCAGCGACTCAGTAGGCAGTTTTTATCTCCATTAAATTTTTCAAATACCACACTATTTTTGTGGTCATCTAAGAAAAATCCTTTCGAAAAATTATTTATCATCTAATACATACTTCTTGGCCAGTGTGCCCCTCAGGGAAGGAAAAAACATTGGAGTTTGCAACCAATATTGGTGATATTGTTCACCATAACTGGCTTCCATAGCGTGCTCTTCGCGGCGGGCAAGACGGTAATATGCGAACATCAAAAAGGGCCACATGGCAATGGTTAATATTGTGGGCCATTGGATGAGCATACCCACGGTGATGAGGATAATGCCCAGGTATTGGGGATGACGCATGCGCTGATACAGATCTTCAGTCACCATCCGGTCCCCACCCCGATATATGAGCTGCCAGCCTTGGATAACCAGATTGCCGCCGATTACCATCAGCACGCTTCCGAACAGGCAGATGATCATGACTGCCGTGGTCCCCAGACCCAACAACGATGCCCAGAGATGGCCCTCGATGTGTGTGAAAGGTAGATCAATTCTCAGTAGTGATGACAGTGCGTAAATAGTCAAAGGCAAGCCATACATCTCGGCAAATAAGGCGATGAAAAATGCCGAGAACAGGCCAGCCGAACGCCATTCGGGAGCCTGGCGCGGCCGAATAAAACTCAAAATGAATAGTCCCCCAAGGAGAACCAAAGTTAAAACCAAGGCCCAATAGCCGTATTCATAGGATCCAGGGATCGTCATAATCTAGCACCTTTTTTACTAGGCATACCTTTCATCGCGCTGCCCATCTGGCTGCAGAGAACAGATTTATCTGTGGGTTGTAAATACCCTACAAGAACCATGCTGGTCAGGTCTGGATTTGCGTCGCGTACCATGCGGCACTGAAAGACAATATCATTACCTGTTCGAAAACGGAATTCTCTTCCGCTGATAGTGAGAGAACCATCTCGTATGGCACGATACACCGTTGGGAAAGGGCTGGTGAACCAGTAAGTACCTTTGTCAGATATGATGCCTTCCTGTAGCAGGCGTCGGATTTCATATTTGTATTCCAGTTCTTCAGGTTCCCAGGATCCTGCTCGCATCACTTCATATTGAATATCATGAGCCAATTCATTTAAACGCCCTTGTCTGGCATGTACATCGCGAGCATCTGGGTCTGTGAAAATCCAGAAGTCATTGGGATCCGGGTCGGGACTGTTTGCAGTCGTATCAGTTTTTGAGTCATCTTTAGAGATGCTAAATAAAGTCTTTAAGATGTCCATATATAACTCCTTATTTATTGATTATGAAGTTTTGATTATTCCATACGCCCTTGCATTGCATTGACCATATCACCGCATAAGCGTTGAACGTGGATATCACTGAAATCGGAAATCAGCACAGGTAGGTCGAGTTGGAATCGGTCCCGAGTCATCGGGCAAGCCCAGACGATTTCTTCTCCTTTTCTGAACGGGATTATTTGTCCACCTAGATGGAATTCGCCATCCTGTAGAGCACGACACACTCGCGGGTGCGGGCTGACCGCCCAAAAAGAGGCTAATCTTCGGACGGCACCTTCTTTTTCCAAGCGGTCAATCTCCCGCAAACACCCGCGATCCTGGTTGCTCCAGTCTTGGCCGCGCATCACTTCGTACCGAATATCATGCTCCAATTGTTCAAGCTTGCCCGTGACCTCGTAGCGAGCGCGCGCCACCGGATCAGTCATCAACCAGACATCTTCCATTGTTGTGGCAGCAGGAATGAATTGAGCTCCACAAAAATTACAACTTACGGATTTTCCATAATGGCCATCCCAGATGACAGGAGCGCCGCAGCTTTCACAATCAAGTTGTTGTAATTTCATTTTTCGTTGCTCCAGAACAAGTTGTACTTTGGCGATAATTTCATCGTCAAATTATTTATCACCGATCTATCCATGGTCACTATCGGGTAATACTTGAAATCTTGATTGAGCCATAAACTGGGACACATTCTTCAGACGATTCATCACTGAACCGATGTCCCAACCTAAACAACACACTCCCAAAATCAATCGGACCAGTGCTCCACATGCAGATCAACATTTGCAATTAAATTTAACCTTGCTTATGGTTTGCTCTCAATCTATGGAATTTTAAGATCAACCCATATTAGATATGCTTTTCTTTCAAGATATCTTCTCTGATAACAGTTTTCATGCGCCGTTCTGCCTATCGTGGTATGAGCCAATTCGCCTATCGGATAATTGCCCGGATTTGGTAAAGATATTCTCTATTCTGTAATAGCAAACTAAGGGAGAAGATCTCCTCTCGACCTGCTTTTCGATTCGAGTGAAATACAATAAAAAAAGCGCGAGGCTAAATTGTGTGGGCTCGCGC
>SDBS01003027.1_pt1 | contig 16517 bp, 11 predicted proteins | sample 2277091 | NCBI WGS metagenome assembly SDBS01 (sample SAMN10404972, study PRJNA504765) | marine sediment metagenome | isolation source: marine sediment core GS10_PC15, 163 cmbsf | place: Arctic Ocean: Southern Knipovich Ridge | collected 2010 | reverse complement strand
GCCTTCCTGACCAAAGGCGCGGGGATGTTCTCGGGCATGATGCTCAGCCAGTACACCGCCGACATGCAGATCGTCGAGCAGCGCATCCTCTCGAGCCCCGCCTTCACCCAGTCGATCCCGGCCGCCGCCGACCAGGAGGACTTCGTGTCGATGGGGATGAACTCGGCGCTCAAGACGCGCACCATCCTCGACAACGCCTTCGGCATCCTTGGCATCGAGCTCATGGCCGCCGCCCAGGGTCTCGACTTCCGGGACTTCGAGCCCGGCCGAGGCACCCGCGCCGCCCATGCCGAAATCCGCCGCCACGTCGAGTTTCTGGACATCGACCGCCCGCTCCACACCGACCACAACGCGATGAAGAGGGCGGTGGCAGACCTCGACATTCTCACGGCCGTAGAAAATGAAATCGGGGAGTTGGCAACATACTGAATTCTCAATTCTTAGTTCTCAATTCTCAATTCCATCCCACCCACCCCCGTTGTTCCTGGATGGGTGGCTGGCATTGAGAACTGAGAATTGAGAACTGAGAATTGACGAACCACGATGCAACACAGCGTCACCCGGTTACAATCGTCGTCATGGCTCGTTTCCACTTCCGGTGCGTCGAGTGCGGCGAGGAGTACCCCGAGGACCCGCAGCGCCTGGTGTGCTCCCGCTGCGCCGCCAAACAGGAGCCGGGCGGCACGATCCGCGGCGTACTCGAGGTGGTACTCAAAACGTTACCAACCTCGTGGCCCCACTTTCGCCCGTCGGACCGCGAGTTTCTGTTCGCCTTCCTGCCGATCACGGACGAGGATGCGATCCCTCCCCTACCGGTCGGCGACACGCCGTTGATCGAGGTTCCGCGCTTACGCCATGAGCTCGAGATGCCCAACCTCTACCTCAAGGATGACACCCGCAACCCCTCGGGTTCGACCAAGGACCGGGCATCCCTGCTGGTCATCGCCAAGGCCGTCGAGTACGGCTGCGACACGGTGGCCACCGCCTCCACCGGCAACGCCGCCTCCGCGCTGGCCGCCGTCGCCGCGGCCGCCGGTCTGCGCGCGGTCGTCCTCGTTCCCGCGACGGCGCCGACCGCCAAGCTGACGCAGATGCTGAGCTACGGTGCGACGGTCATTCCGGTGGACGGGACCTACGACCAGGCATTCGAGCTCTGCACCGCCGCCTGCGACCGTTTTGGATGGTATAACCGGAGCACCGCGCTGAACCCCTTCACGATCGAGGGCAAGAAGACCGCCGCGATCGAAATCGCCGCGGCGATGACGCCGGTTACGCCGGACGCGGTGCTGGTGCCGACCGGAGACGGCGTGATCTCGGCCGGGATCGCCAAGGGTTTTCGCGATCTCGAGGACGCCGGCCTCATCCCAAGCAGACCGCGCCTCATCGTCGTCCAACCGGAAGGCTCGTCGGCCATCGTCCGTGCGCTGCGCTCCGGCGCCGACGAGGCACACGCCATGCCGGACGCGACCAGCGTCGCCGACAGCCTTAACGTCGAGATGCCGCGCAACGCCATTGGTTGTCTGGCTGAGGTTCGGGCTTCCAATGGCGGCGGTGTCGAGGTTTCTGATGATGCCATCCTCGAGGCCATACCGCGCCTCGCGAGCGCCACCGGCGTCTTTGCCGAACCGGCAGGGGCCGCGGCGCTCGCCGGGCTCGAAGCCGCCCTCGACGAGCGCCTCGTCGACCGCGACGAGCGGGTGGTGCTGATGATCACCGGAGGCGGGCTGAAGGACATTACTGCTGCTGCGCAGGCGGTACCGGCACCGGACCCGGTCGAACCAACCCTGGAAGCCGTCGCTGAGAGAATTCTCAATCCTTAATTCTCAATTCTCAATGCCACCCCTGGACCCTGAGGTTGGATGGGCGGGCATTGAGAATTGAGAACTGAGAATTGAGAATTACTTGGGTCCAATGATCTTCGAGGTGACCTCGGCGCCTGGGACGACGATGCGCGACATCTCCTTGCGCTGGAGCTCCTTGACCTCTGAAATCATGGCCTCGACGGCTCTCTGGATGGCGGCAGGGAAGCGTTCCAACGCTTCCTGCAGGTTGTTGGCCTCGATGGCCGCCTGCACCGGCAGCGGCCCCATCTGGGACATGAGCTGGGTCTCGCCGACATAGGTCATCGGGCGGCCGATGTCGCGGCTCCCGTCGCTGGTTACCGGGGTCAGTTGCTTGAGGGAGCCGACCCTGAGATCGGTAAAGACCTCTTCGCGGTAGAGACTCTTGTCATCGAGTTTGATCTCGGAAAGCTGCAGGGGCTGCGGGCTGGTTTTCTCGTCCATCGTTCCTCCTCGAGTTGTGTGTCGTCGTCAACGGGGCATCGGCGATGCTTCGACTATGGCCTCCGCTTTTTCCACCAAGGTGTTCACTCGCGCCTCGAGGTCACTTCGGTGCGCCTCGAGGGCATCGTCATCCATGTCCTTCGGTACAGTGTACGGTTCGCCGACCACGATGACCGCCGTGCTCGCGGGCTTCGGGATCAGGTGCCGGTCCCATGTTCGGGCACGCCATCCTCGGCTCGCGGCACAGGCAATCGGCACGAGGGGCACACCCGCCATCCGCGCCACCATGATGGCGCCCGGTTTGCAGTAGCGACGGGGGCCCTTCGATCCGTCGAGAGTCACACCCGGAGATGCCTTGTCCCGTCGGATGGCGCGGTAGAGCCCGCGCAGGGCGGTCGCCCCGCTGCGTCGGGCCGAGCCTCGCACCGCCGTGGAGCCGAACCGCGCCAACATCTGCACTCCGAGCTCACCGTCCACCGACGGGCTGATGAGAAAGGTGATGTTGAAGCCGTTTTTCTGGAGCTGGGCCATGTAGCGGGTGATGATCAGGATCCCCTCGTGCCAGAATGCGAAGACCACTGGTTCTTGCGCCGCAAGGAGTTCCCGCACCTTTTCTTCGCCGTGGATCTCGAAGCGAAACGTAGCCCACACCAGCCGCACGAGACCCGCCCCCACCGGCGCGGCGACGGCAAAGAGCGCCCGCCGCCACCACGTCATTTGCCGTGGCACAACCTTGGTTGATCGGCGGGATTGTGATGGCTCGGTCATGGGCAGGCTCGTCCTCTCGTCGAGGTCGGGGATGGTAGCACGCGGAGCAGTTTTGAGTTTTGAGTTTTGAGTTTTGAGTTTTGAGTTTTGAGTTGAGAGTTCAGAGTTCAGAGTTCAGAGTTGAGAGTTGAGAGTTTTGAGTTGAGAGTTTTGAGTTATTGCGTCCTACCCGGAGGGGGTCATCCGAGTTGGAAGTACGTGGGAGAGGGTCCGAGATTGACCGCGGCGCCATCCGGGACCGGGAGGGTCCCGCCGTCGCGGGAGATGACCGCGACCGGCGGCTGCGGCAGGGTCGCCCGCACCCCGGGCGACACGCTCCATCCGACGATGGTCTCATCACCGTCTCGGGTGAACCGGTAGAGATAGGTTCCCGCGGGCGCCGGCAGCGGTCCGTGGAAGGTGGCGCCGTCGAGCCGGCCGATCATGGTCCGCATCGCGTGCCAGGACGGCCGTCGACGAACCGAGCCATCGCTGGCGGGTGCGATGAGACCGTAACCGCGGGCGATGAGCCGCCACCAGTAGACCCGCTCCACCAGCCCGGTGCCAAGGGTCAGCAGGTAGTAGCGGACCAGGTAGTCCGCCTGCTCCTCCTCCCCCACCGACACCGTCTTCCCGGCGGGCGAGTGCGGGCCCTCCCACAACGGCCAGTTCACCTCGGTGATCCAGCAGCGCTCACTCGAGTTGCGACCAATCTCGGCGATGGCTCGAAGCAAGGTGACCTTGTCCGTCGTATCGAGACCTATCTGCCGGTTCTCGGGGGCGCCGCGACGATCCACGTAGAGCAGGCTCGAGACGATATCGAAGTGGAGGCCGGGGATCTTTCCGTTGGCCAGCGCCAGCAACCCCTGGAACTCGAAGTCGATCACCGCCGGGCCCATCACCTCGACCCCACGGTGATGGCGCAGTATCTCCGCCGCCTCGAGGTAGATCTCCGCGTACTCGGCGCGCGTCCACACACCCCACTTGCTGCGGTTGATCGCCTGGCCGACCTGGAACTGCCGACCGAACGGAGTAAATCGTTCGGCCAGCTCTTCGACCGCCGCCCGCCAGCGTGCGCGATCGCGCACCAGATCGCGGTTCTGCGGGATGGCGAAGGCGAGCTCGTGGCCGCTGCCTACCAGGGCCTCGGCAAGACGCTCCTCCTCGTCGTGATCCACATCCCACGGGTGGAGGCGGAGCAGCACCCGGCCGACCCCGAGGTCCTCGATCCCCCGCAGGTGGGCGTCGGGGTCCGCCGGCCACGGACGAACCGCGAGCCCGATCCCCGTGAAGGAGATCGGCGCCGAGTACAACTCGTTCTTGAGCTCGCGGAACCGCTTTCGGACCCGCGGCGCCGATGCGGCGACAACCGCGAGCTCGCGCAGGTGGGCCGGGCTGTCGGCGAGGCGGATCGCCAGCTTCTCGCCGCGGGTCGCATGCTGGTGGGGCTGATCCGAAAGATGGTCCCAAACCGCCCTGTCGCGCGCCGAGGCGCCAGCGGCGGCGGCCGGGATATGGGGATGGTGCGAGCCGCTGTGAGCATGCTTGCGGCGAAGCCGCACACCCCTGAGCGATTTCTTGATGGCGTGCTTGAGGATGTAGCCGTCGGCCGACACAACGTAGAACCACCAGCGGAAGCTCCATCTCGAGGGAGTCTGTCCCCAGTAACCCTCCAGGAAGGCGGCACGATGTTCCCGCCGGAGAACCGGTAGGCGGCAGATATCTCTGGTTCGGCGATATACCCCGGGGCGGCGACCTATCCGGGCGCGGTTGAAATCTATCAGTGAGAGCCGGAGGTCTGAATCCCCCTCCTCGACCAGGATATTGCCCATCGACAGATCACGGTAGAGGATACCTGCGTCATTGATCTCTCGCGCCAGCCGGCCGAGGCGGCGGAGGAAGACGAGGTCGTCAACCTCGGGGAAAAAACCCGCGCCTGGTTCGCTGTTGAGCCGACGAAAGAACTGCCGCACCTCGACCGCATCCACGAGATGTCGAGCCACAAAAAATGACGGACCTTCCGGCTCGTCCGACTCCACCCACAGCACCGGGTCAGGAGTGACGAGACCGACCCGCACCAGTTCCTTGGCCACCCGCCAGCTGCGCTCCGCCTTGCTGCCTCGGATCTTTCTCTCGAGCCGTTTGAACCAGCCTTGATTCCTGAACTGCTTGACGACCACGGGAACGGAGCCGGCCGCGGTCTCGAGATCGGCTGCGTAAATGTAGTTGCGGCCCCAGTGGATGGTTTCGACCGATGCCGAGGGGTCCACGACCCGCGCCGCTTCGCCCGCCACATCCGCAGGTCGGTGCTCGAGGGACACCTCGCCGTGGAGACCGCCCCCTGAAAAGCTCTCGAAATCAGGCATCGGGGAAGGATAGCAGGCCGGGACCTGACTCACAGTCCGGTGACGTCTCGGTCCGGACTCACCACCAAGACACCAAGACCACCAAGGAGTTCAATGACCCACCAGGGATCTGTCAGGTTGCGATTCCACAGATTTCAGGTCCATCACCCGACCCAGGTGAGAACCTCCTGATTCTCACCTGAGTGATTTCCTTGGTGAGCTTGGTGTCTTGGTGGTGAGGAGTTGCGCTCAGAGGACAAAGGAACGCGCGAGGGTGTCGGCTATTGCGAGTCCCGCGAGGGTCGGACGAAGACGTCTGTCTTCGACACGGAGATGGCCCGAATCGCAGAAACGATCAATCGTCTCGGCGTTGTCCGCCAGGAGGTCGATACCGTGGCTTTCACGAATCCTGATGAGATCGACCCCGTCGGTGGTTCGCAGACCCAGCATCAACGCCTCGAACGCCGATTGCTCGGGCGACGGCCGCTCCTCGTCCTCGATCGGGGGCCGTCCCGAGTCGACCGCTGCCTGCCACAGCCTCAGCTTGCGCCGGTTCCACCAGCGCCGTCCGCCGGAGAAGGAGTGGGCCGACGGCCCGAGACCGAGGTAGGGCGTGTGGTCCCAGTACTTCTGGTTGTGGCGGGAACGGTGCTCGGGCGCGGCAGCGAAATTTGAGACCTCGTAGCCCTCGTAGCCGGCATCGGCCAGCAGCTCGTGGGTGAGAAAGAACAGCTCCGCCTGCTCCGGCTCGGGAAGCTCGGTGGCCTCGCCCCGTTCGAGACGGCGGCCAAAGACCGTGCCCTCGTGATAGGTCAGCTGGTAGCAGCTCAGGTGGTCGACTCCGAGCGCCGTCGCGTGCTCGAGCTGGCGGCGCCACTGCTCCGGCGTCTGTCCCGCGAGGCCGTAGATGAGGTCCACCGACACGGTGTCGAAGCCGGCCGCGAGGAGGGTCTGCACCGCCGCCAAGGCCTCGTCGGCCGAGTGCGAGCGTCCGAGGAACGCCAACGCCCGGTCGTCGAAGGACTGGACTCCGAGATTGATAAAACTCACTCCAAGATCTCGCCACGCGGCGGCCGGCTCTCGGGAAACATCCTCCGGGTTGACCTCGAGAAAGATCCCTGCGTCGGCGTCTACCTCGAGGTGCCGGCGGATGGCTTCGAGGATATTTGCGAGCTGCTGCGGTCCGAGGGTGGACGGAGTCCCGCCGCCCAGGTAGATCGTGTCAAAGACCAGACCGCAATGGCTGTACATCGCAGCCTCGCGGACCACGCCCTCGGCCCAGGCTGTACGACGTTTCTCGCCCGCGATCGTCACCGCGAAATCACAGTAAGGACACACCGAGGTGCAGAAAGGAACGTGGATGTAGAGGCCGGCGGTAGAAGGTACTGAGCGAGTCACCATTCGATAATTTCGAATTTCGAATTTCGAATTTCGAATTTTTCTCCCGCCCATTCGGACCTGGAGTATGCCGAGGCGTGCGTGCATTCATCCGGCAATCCAGGGTCGCGCGAAAACCCGCCCGCAATTTTCGCTGAACGTTGACGCCGACCATTCAAACACCCAGGCAGAATTTGAATAAACGTGAGCGCGCCGCCTGCCGGGAGGGTGTGCGGCAAATTCGAAATTCGAAATTCGAAATTCGAAATCAATTCCGGTCCGTCTTGAGCACCGCAACGAACGCCGACTGCGGGATCTCCACCGACCCCACCATCTTCATCCGCTTCTTGCCCTTCTTCTGCTTCTCGAGGAGCTTGCGCTTGCGGCTGATATCGCCGCCGTAGCACTTCGCGGTCACGTCCTTGCGGTAGGCGTTGATGGTCTTGCGAGCGATGATATCGCCGCCGACCGCGCCCTGGATGGCGATCTTGAACTGCTGGCGCGGGATGGTGTCGGCTAGCCGCTCACAGTAGTGAAGGGCGCGCGACCGCGCCTTGTCGCGGTGGACCAACTGCGACAGCGCGTCGACCACCTCGCCGTTGACCAGGATGTCCACCTTGACGAGATCGGTCGGCCGGTAATCGATCATCTCGTAGTCGAACGAGCCATAGCCCTGGGTCACCGACTTGAGGCGGTCATTAAAGTCGAAGATAACCTCCGCCAGCGGCATCTCCGATGTCAGCTCCACGCGACCCACTGCGAGGTAGGTGAAGGTCGTGTTCTCGCCGCGGCGGTCGCGGCACAGCTCCATGACCGCGCCGAGGTAGCGCTCGGGCATCATCACCGAGGCCTTGATGTAGGGCTCCTCGGCACCATCGATCGATCCAGGATCGGGATAGAGGCTCGGGTTGTCGACCCACATCTCCTTTCCATCGGTGAGGGTCACGCGGTAGCGAACGGAGGGAGCGGAGAGAATCAGCGACAGATCGTACTCGCGCCGCAGACGCTCCTGCACCACCTCGAGGTGGAGGAGGCCGAGGAATCCACACCGGAAGCCGAATCCGAGCGCAACGGAGGAGTCTTTTTCGTACGTCAGTGCGGCGTCATTGAGCTTGAGCTTCTCGAGGGCCTTGGTCAGATCCAGATACTCATCGGTGGACATCGGATAGATGGACGAGAAGACCACCGACTTGGCCTCCTTGTATCCCGGCAACGGCTCGTCGGCCGGCACCTCGACATCGGTGATCGTGTCACCCACGGCGATCTCGGAAACCGCCTTGACCCCCGCGATGACATAGCCAACCATACCCGCCTCGAGCCTCTCGGTCTTGACCCTCTTGAGCTGCAACAGCCCAACCTCCTCGACCTGGTACTCCTTACCGGTGTGCATGAGGAGAATCTTCTGGCCCGGATGGAGCGATCCCTCCATCACCCGGATCAGGAGCACCGCACCGCGATAGGGGTCGTACTGGGCATCGAAGATCAGGGCCTGGAGGGGCGCTTCCTGGTCGCCGGCCGGCGGTGGCAGTCGCTGGACGATGGCCTCGAGCACCCCTTCGATGCCGGCGCCCGTCTTCGCCGAGCACAGCACCACATCATCCGTATCGAGACCGAGGTCCTCCTCGATCTCTTCCTTGACCCGCTCCACGTCGGCGGCCGGGAGGTCGATCTTGTTGATCACCGGCACCATCTCGAGGTCGTACTCGGTGGCGAGATACATGTTGGCGACCGTCTGCGCTTCGACGCCCTGCGACGCGTCGACCAGCAACAGCGCCCCCTCACACGACATCAGCGACCTCCGCACCTCGTGCGAGAAATCGACGTGGCCGGGCGTGTCGATGAGGTTGAGTCTGTAGGTCCTGCCGTCCCGGGCGGTGTAAGCGAGGGTCACGGTGTTCGACTTGATCGTAATGCCGCGCTCGCGCTCGATGTCCATGGAATCGAGGATCTGGTCCCGGAACTCACGATCCGTCACCCCACCGCAATGCTGGATCAACCGGTCGGCAAGTGTCGACTTGCCGTGATCGATATGTGCGATGATGCAGAAGCTCCGTATGTCGTCCAATGATCCTCCAATGACGGCGACGGGCATTATCCCGGAAAAGGGCCGCACAATCCAGCCCGCTCTCCGAAGATACTCCCAAGTTCCTTCGAACTGCGGGTGGCGGGATCTGGGCATTCTGTCGAGCGCCGACTTGTCACGGCGTAGCCCGCAGGGCGAAGCCGGAAGGCGCGAGGGATCCGCTTCGCGGCTGGCGCAACCCATCCAATGGATAACGGATGCTTTGGGTTCAGAGGGTTTCTTTGAAGTGCGGGCTACCCTGTCATCTCGTCCTGAAGCCGGCGGGCCTCCGCGATCAGGGGTCTGCAGGTCTTCTCATATAGCGGATTGAAGTTCTCCGCCGTTTCCAGCGCCACGACCGCACGCTCCACGGCCTCGTGGCGCGAAGAGGCTTCTTCGGCCGTGCGCGCCTCGAGGAGGTACAACCGACCCCTGATGAGGAAGAAGTCGGCGTCAGTCGGGTCGATCGCGAGACCCCGATCGGTCGCGAAAAGACCCGTGGAGAGCGCCTCCGTCGGATCAACATTGTGACTCCGTTGCCAATGCGCGCGGAGTATCGCTTCGCGGGCGCGCTGGAGGTAGATGCCGGGCGCCGTCGGATTGAGCTCCTCGGCGGCCGCGAGACGGCGGCCGGCGTCGGTGAGAAAGAACTCCACGGGCCCGCCGTGCTCCATGGCCCATTCGACCGAGATCAGATTCAGCTGCCCTTCCATCAGCTGCAGATCCCACAGCTCATGGTTGCCGGCCACCGCGGCACGCGCTTCTCTCCGCCCTCTTTCGAGAATCGCCGTGGGATCTCGATCATGATCGACCAGGTATCGCGCCTCGGTGTGGCTGCACAGAGCGAGATTATGGTGGGCAAACGCCATCGTTGGATCCAGCGTCAGGCTATGGCGCAACTGGGCGCGCGCCTCGCGCAGGGCCGGGAAGGGGTCGCCGTCGACGAGGATTTCGAACTCGGCACGCAGCTCCCAGGCGTAGCCGAGGTTGCTGTACTGGTAGGCGAGGTTCGGGTCGAGCTCGATCGCTCGGCCGTAGGCGGTCACCGCCCGTTCGAGACTGGGGCGCGGATCGTTGCCCGAGTTCATCTCCACAACCGCCTGCGTTTTGTGGGCGTTGCCGAGGTTGTTGTGTGCGGCCGCGAGGTCGGGCATGAGATCCACCGCACGCTCGAGCACGGCCAGCGAACGCTTCAACCACGGTGTCGGGTCGCCCCCGCGTTCCGCCTCGAGCTCGGCGCGCTCGAGCAGTATCAGCCCGCGGTTGGAGAACACCGATGCCTGCGACGGGTTGAGCTCGATCGCGCGAGCAAAGCAGTTCGCCGCGGCATCGAGGCTGTCGGCAGGATCCTGACCATGAGATTGCTGGTACTCGGCCCGCTGCCAGTGCACGAGACCGGAGTTCGAGTGCGCGGCAAAGGTCGGCCGGACACGGATGCTTTCGCCGTACGCCTCTGCCGCCTTCTCGAGCGAACCGATCGGGTCGAGACCGGACGCCAGCTCGTACTCCGCGACCAGGTACTCGGCAGTGCCGAGGTTGAGCCAGGCAACCACCGAGTCGGGATCGATGGTAATGGCTCGCTCGCACGCCGCGATGGCACTGCCAAACAACGGTCTCGGATCCTTCCCCTGGCGCCGCGCGTAGGTGCCTGCGAGGCGATAGATCATACCCAGGTTGATCGGCGCTTGCGGGTCCTCCGGCGCGAGCTCGGCCGCCCGTTCGGCCAACCGCGCCGCCTCCTCCAACGAGGCGGTCGGATTCCGGCCGTGATGAAGCTCGAAGTCCCCGCGCATCCAGTACAGCTTCGACCGGAGATTGGCGGGCCGCGGATCTCCGGGTCGGGCGATGTCGGCTGCATCGGTCGTTTCCAGCGCCTCGGCGAAGAGATCCTCGCGCAACGTCCCGTTCTCCTGCTCGAGGTTGAAGAGCCGGACCAATCGCGCCGCCTCGCCCCGGTAGAGATCGGCGTCGCTCCGCCCGATCTCGAGCGCCCGGGAATAGACCTCACCGGCCGCAAGGTAATCGGCACGGGAGGCCTCGATCTGTCCGTGTTCCTCCAGATCCTTCCCCCGCGACACCAGGATTTCAGCCTCCAGGCGCATGGACTCGTAACGCCACGGGTGGCGTTCATAAGAACTCCGCGCCTCCTCCAGCGCGTCCTCGAACCGACCCTCGAGCAACGCCAGCATGGCGCCGTGGTGAAGTTCGGCCTCCTCGGAGACCACATGGCCACGGCCCAGGAAATCGAGGGCCGGCTGCCGAAGAGTCTCGTCGAGCTCCTGTTTCCGTGCCGCCCTGAGCTCGGAATTTCGGATTCGTTCCGCGGCGTCGGCCGCCTCGAGATACATCTCGCCGAGCGCGTGACCGAGGGCGCCGGCGAGCTCCGGCGATCGATAGCCTGAGTCCCAGGCCGTCTGCAGTCTGTCGCGCGCGTTCTCCGGCTCCCCCAAGAACAGATGTCCGGCGCCGAGCGCATAGGCGCCGGGGCCGACGCCCACATTGCCCATCTCGAGAATCGATTCCTCGATCGTGGCCATGCGCCTGCGGATCATCTCCTCGGTCGGCGCCACGTCGTGGAGGGGGAGCATGTGAACGTGGCGGAGCACGCCTTCGATGCGTTCCAGCTCCTGTCCAAACCGCTGGGCGGCCGCCTGCTGGCGCCGAGCGTGAAAGTGCTGACCGACGAGCGCCGCGCTGAGGGTGAGCACAATTGCGACGGCCACCCCCACGACCGCGGTCAGCGCCCGGTGCTTGCGCATGTACTTGCCGAGACGGTAGACGCGGCTCGCCGGTCGCGCGGCAATCGGCTCGCCATCGAGATAGTGCTGGAGATCTTCGGCAAGAGCACGCGCACTCGCATAACGCCGCTGTGGGTCTTTTTCGAGACAGGTCGAGACGATGGTTTCGAGGTCTGCGGGAACCCGCCCGTCGAGCTCGCGCAGGGGTCTCGGTTCGTCGGAGACCACCTTCACCAGGGTTTCGATCCGCGTCGTGCCGGAAAACGGCGCTTCACCCGCGATCAGGTCATATAGCGTCGCACCAATCCCGTACACGTCGACCCTTCGGTCGATCAACCCGGGATCTCCCTGGACCTGCTCGGGCGCCATGTAGGCCGGTGTGCCGACGACCATTCCCGTCAGCGTCATGCCGGGGGATCCGACCTCGCGCGCGATTCCGAAATCGAGAACATAGGCGTGCAGACCTCCGCCGTCCCTGTTCTCGACCATGATGTTGCCGGGTTTTATGTCGCGGTGAATCACCCCCATCGAATGGGCGGCCTGGACCGCCTCCGCAACCTGCTCCATCACCACCACCCGTTGCTCGAGCGTGAGATCCGAAGCCGCGTCCTGCAGCGATCTCCCGTCGATGAGCTGCATCGCAATGTAGGCCCGACCCCCCACCTCGCCGACCTCGTAAACCCGGCACACGTGGTCATGCTCGATCTGCGCGTGGGCACGCGCCTCGCGTTGAAACCTATTCTTCCGATCGGGATCGTCCGAGTTGATGAACTTGATTGCGACCTGGCGGCCGAGGCTGGGGTCGACGGCGCGGTAAACGAGACCCATGGCGCCCTCACCGAGAGAGTCGACGATGGTGTAGCGATCCCAGTCCGGGACCGGATTATTGAAGACACGCGTCAGCGGCTCACCGGCAGCGGTTTCGGTGGTCGCATCGTGGGGCGTTCCGGTCTCTTCAGACCGGCTCCCGTCAAAATCGCGGTCCCGCACTGTCATACCGCTTCTATCTTAACTCGGAATGATTACGAGTTGTCTGCTCTTGAGGAATCAGATTCTCTCAGAAATCCGGCAAATGGCCAACGCTCTCGCAAAATCCCGATTAAGGTGGTTGATCGACGAAGCAGCGATTCGGCGGGGAGGGGATGAACCCCTCCCCTACAACACAACCGTAGGGGCGGGGTTTATCCCCGCCCTCGTTTTTGCGAGTCTTGCAAGAGGCTGAGCTGTTACCGATTTGCTGTTAGCGACGAGGTTCTTTTCCGCAAATTTCAGCCAAAGGCTCAGTCCTCACTTGAGCTTGAGTTGGGTCGCTTTCTTTTTCTTCATGAACTTCGCGATCTGGCTCATGGCGGACGCGAGTTTCTTCCGCATTTTGTCGAACTCAGAGATCGCAGTTTACCATCACGGCCGAAACGCTTTTACAGGATCCTGACGCCGAACCACCTCAAACCCGCTATCCTGAGGCATGCGGATTCTCATCGTCGAAGACGAAAGGACTCTGCGCGAGGGTCTCACCGACCTGCTGTCCGCGGCGGGTCACGATGTCGTCGCCCACGAGAACGGGAGGTCGGCGGTCGATTGCGGCACCCGCGAGGCCTTCGACCTCGTGCTCCTCGACCTCATGCTGCCGGATCTCGACGGCATCGAGGTCTGCCGTCGCCTGCGACGGGCGCGACCATCGCTGCACATCCTGATGCTCACCGCCCGCGGATCCGAAGACGACAGAGTCGCCGGGCTCGATGCGGGCGCCGACGACTATCTGACCAAACCGTTCGCGGTTCGTGAGCTGCTCGCACGGATCAAGGCCCTCGGCCGCCGAGCGACCGCAGTCCCGGCCGAGCCTGAAATCCTCGAGGCCGACGGATGCGTGATCGATCTGGGTCGCCTCGAGGCCGACCGGGACGGTGAGATAGCGAGCCTCACCCCACGTGAAACCGGCATCCTGCGCTGGCTCTACCGCCACCGTGCGCGGGCAGTATCGCGTTCTGAGTTGCTGGAACGGATCTGGGGAACATCCGGCGATTTGCAGACCCGCACCGTCGATATGACGATCGCCAACCTGCGTCAGAAGATCGAGCGCGATCCCGCGGATCCGCGAATAGTGCTCACGGTGAAGGGCGCCGGATACGCGTGGGGCGGACGATGAGACTCCACCACCGTACCAAGGTGGCGGCCACCCTGATCGGTGTGGCGGTGCTCCTCCCCACGATCGCGTGGTACGTGACCGGTTCGCGGGAGGCCGCGCGCCGATCACGGGCGATCGAGGTCACAGCCGCGCGGGAAATACGAGAGGAAATGGAGAACCGGGCCAAACGTCTAAGCGCCCGCCTCGAGGATCTGCGCCGCCAGGAGGCAATCCGCCCCTTCTTCCACTACCAGACCCTGTACCACGACCCTCGCGGCGCCGCCCAGGGGCTGGCGGTGACGCCGTCGCCGCTGGCGTCGGGAAGCCCCGACCCGCTGGTGTGGGCGCACTTCCAGATCGACGCCAACGGGCTCGTCACCCTGCCGGCGGTGAGCGAGCGATTCCCCGAGCTCACCAGCGACGCGGACCTCGTGGCCTTCTGCTCCATCCTCGGCGAGCTGCAGCACGCCCTGGTACTCGGCCAGGAACCCGGCCACGCGGCAGGCGTCGCCGAAGAAGAACGCCTGCTCACGTTGACCGGGTCCGAGTGGGAGCAGATCCTCCGGGCGGACAGCGTCTATGCCTCCATCACCGGGCGTCAGGATCAGCCCGCCAGCCCCATCCCCCGGGCAGACCTCGGCCGCGTGGTCATCCGGGTCCTCCCTCTCCACTGGCACACGCTCGTCCTGGGCAGCGGCCCGGCTCTTGCCGCCCTGCGCGAGGTGCACACCCCAAACGGCGTCCTGCTTCAGGGCTTTGCCATCGCCCCCGAGGCGGTGAACCAGTGGCTCGGCGCCGGCGCCCTCCGCGTCGAGTTCTCGCCCGTTCCATCGTCGTCCTCGACCACGGTGACCGCGATCGTGGCCGACACCGGCTGGATGCTGGAGACCGACCCGGGCCCCGCCATGGCCTCGGCGGCCGCGCGCGGACATGCGGAGGAGCTCCGGTTCCGCCGCACCTTTGTTTTCAGCGCGGCGGCGGTCTTTCTGGCCGCTGCGGCCGTGGTGTCGATCCTCTTTCAGATGGACCGGCTCGCCAGGCAGCGCGCCCGCTTCGCCGCCGCCGCGGCACACGAGCTCAAGACACCACTGTCCGGTCTTCTTCTGCATTCCGAAATGCTCGCCGAGGACCTGGGTGATCCCGAGCACCGCAAGAGCTATGCCGCGACGGTGGCCACCGAAGCCGAGCGGCTGGGGCGGGTCGTGAGCAATATGCTCGATCTCGCCCGCCTCGAACGCGGCGCTCTCCACACCGACGCCCGTCCCGGCGACCTCGGCCACGCCGTCGATCGCTGTGTCGTACGTGCGCGCCGCCGTCTCGAGGGTGCCGGTCTGAAACTCGAGGTCTCGATCCCATCCGCGCTGCCGCCGGCTCTCTTCGATGACGACGCCCTCTGCCAGATCCTCGACAACCTGCTCGACAACGCCGAAAAGCACACCCGTGCGGCGGCCGAGCGCCGGGTCGAGGTAGGGGTCACGGCCGGCGACGATGCGCTGAGGGTCGAGGTATCGGACAACGGTCCGGGAATTCCGCGCCACCAGCGGCGCAGGCTGTTCCGACCCTTCGATCGCCCGGACGACGCTGACGGCGTCCCCGGCCTCGGTCTCGGCCTTGCCCTTGCACGCAGCCTCGCTCGAGCGCAGGGCGGCGAGCTCAAGCTCACCGACGATGGTCCAGGCGCCACTTTCGTATTGACACTACCGCAGGCCTAATTCTCAATTCTCAATTCTTAATTCTCAATGATTTGACTTCGGCATCTCGCTGGGCGGGCGGGCATTGAGAATTAAGAATTCAAAATTGAGAATTAATCGATGACCTTCGTGTTCGGATAGAAATTCGACCAGGCGAACCAGTAGACCGGGGTCACCGCCAGGGCCTCCCGCTTCTGCCCATCGGCCTGCGCGATGAATGCGCGCACCCCGCCGTCGCCACCCTGAAAGAAGACCACCGGTGTGCCTCCGAGGTCGACGTGCACCGGCTTGCCGCCGGCCAACGCCGAATCGGTCACCGCGACCGCATGCGGGCCGACGGCCGCACCGTAGACCAGGGTCTTGCCGGGCATCTTTTCGTTCAACCACTGAGCGCGAAACAGGCCCATACGTTTCGGGTCGTCGAAGTACTCCTGATAGTGCGACGCCCGCACCTCTTCCGATTTTTCGAGAACCGCCGTGTCGGGATGCGCCGCATACCATCGCTCCCAGGTGGTTTCGACCGCCTCCAGCTTCTCCAGCTGCGCACCCTTGGCCTTGCCGTCGATGGCGCGGCCGGTGACGTGACTCCACCAGGAGCCGGTTTCACGATCCTGCATGATGAGGCTGTTGCGCCACAGCTTGCCCGAGACCTGGAAGGTGTAGGTTCTCCCACCCAGCGTGCGAGCGTAGACCACGCCCGTGTGGCAGAGGGGTCACCAGGTGGCGGCGATCGCCGTGCCCTTGATCTCGTCGTTGACGATCTCGTGCGCATCGAGCTGCCACAGCGAGTAGGCGCGGGCCTCACCATCGAGGACGATTCCGAGCACCGGCTCGCCGGGACTCATCTGGGCGTTCGCGGCTGCGCCGGACAAAAAAGAAGGATCGTCGATCGCCGGAATCGCACCCACCTGCAGAACCTCGTAAACGTCGTCCCCGCCAACCGTCGACACCACCTCCGGTTCCGGACGCTGGGCCTCGGCCGGGATCGTCGCTGCGAGACCGATGAGCAGCTCCGCCACTATCAACCGTCTCATTCGACACCTCCATTTCGTCATGAGCATCTATGCGTTTGGCCTACCGAAGTTACCCGATCCGACACATCGTATACTCGGGGCGAGTCCGTACATCCGAGGATACGAGGACATGC
>SDBS01003026.1_pt1 | contig 16534 bp, 15 predicted proteins | sample 2277091 | NCBI WGS metagenome assembly SDBS01 (sample SAMN10404972, study PRJNA504765) | marine sediment metagenome | isolation source: marine sediment core GS10_PC15, 163 cmbsf | place: Arctic Ocean: Southern Knipovich Ridge | collected 2010 | reverse complement strand
TAAATATTCTTTAGCCCATTTACGAAGTTTAACTCTTTCTTCTTGAGGAATCCTACTTGCAATTTTTGCTCTTTCAGTAACTAAATGTCCTATCTCATGAGTAAGAACTTTTTTATAAGAGGATTTAGGAAGATTTTTCCTTATATGAATCTCACAAGATTTGGCAGTCTTTGGACAAGGAAACGTTCCTGCTTTTGTTTTTTTTCCATACCTTTTAGTAAATTCTCTTGGTTTAAATCTCCATACGTCTATTCTCAACTTTGCCATTTTCTATTTCAATTATTTAAGGTAACTTATTAACCATTCCTGCTGTTGCACCTATTAAAGGAATTCCAATCATAATAGTAGTAAAACCCTTTATCATTTTCTTTGGTTTATACTTTTCCTTTCCTTTCAATTCCTTTTCACTTGGAAGCATCTTCATAGATTCTCCAAGTAATCCTAAGCTCATTACACCAGGGACTATTCCCATTACTGTTTTTGCTGTACTTGCCATTTTATTTAATATAACCTCCTTTTGTTTGTTTTATCATTTTATATTCCAACATTACGGTCTTCAAATTCTTTTAATTTTTTTCTAGCACGATATTCTGAATAATCTGACATACTTCTACCTAAAGGAAATTTTTGAGGTGCTGAAGTTTTTTCCATTTCTTCAAATTCCTCATCATGCTCTTCACCTTGTCTTCTAATATCAAAAGGTTTACAATCTCTAAAGTTTTTAACTCCATCTCTATCTACATCTCCATATGGTTTTAATCCTGGAAATCTTGCTTTAGCTTGCGACCATGAAAGATTCTTAATTGGTTGTAATACACTAGGTCTAAAAAATGTTGTTTTTCTTTTTGTTTTCATTTTATCTATTATTTTGACTTTGCATTATCTTAAGAGATTTACTTCTATCTGGTCTTCTAATTGATTGTTTATTTGAAAAAAAGTTTATTTCTTTATTTGATGTTAACATACTTTGCTCAAGATTATTTTGATTATTAAGATTATTAGAAACATTTAAAAGATTTGCTTTTCCACTTACTGCTGTAACTCTTGGTTCACTTCTAAGCTCCATTCCTCTTTGTTGTGGTCTTTGATATGATTGAATCATTGGTCTATGAATTTGAGGTGGTTGTCTAAGTTCTTCAGAACCATATCCTCTCTCTCCTAAACTTCTAACCCCTCTTACAATTCTTTGTCCTACCCCAGGTCTTCGAGGAACTGCTTCTTGTGGCATCTGTTCAATCTCCATTTCTTGTTGGGCTCTTAAAACATTCATTTCATGTTGTTGGTCTGTCTCAGCTAAGAATTGGTCTTCTGCACCACCTTGTTGAAATCTTGCATCGGTTTGCATTGCTACTTGGTCTGCTTGCATTTGAACCTGTGCAGTTTGTTGTGCTTGAGCTAATCTCATTTGAGACTTTTCTGCTGAAAGCATCTTTTTATAAATATGAGTTGGAACCTTTACAGCCTTTCCAGATGGAAGGTATCTTACTTTATAAGTTCCAGAAGGTCTTCCTCTTCCTCTACTTCCTTTCTTCTTTGTTGTTTTTGTTATTGCTTTAACCACAGAACCAGATGGAGCTATTAAACTAATTGCCTTTCTTGCAACTGCTGAAAATCTTCTTTCTTTTGGACCAGGTCTATATCTTGATGCACCGTATCCAACAAATCCTTTTGAAGCTTGTTTAGCAAGAGACTGTGCTGCTTTTGATGTTCTTCTTCCTTCACTAGAAGAATAAATATTTTGTAGCTTTTGAATAACATCTGGGTCTCCTGCTCTCCTAACCGCTCTTTGATATTGCTCTTCACTAATATCAATTCCACTTTCTCTTTTTTCTTGCTTCTTTTTCTTTGCCATCTTATTTATTTGCTTTTTTAGTCATTTAATTAAATACCACAACTTATTTAAATGTTTGTGATTTCATAATTATGAATTTATCAACTTTGGAATTGCTAGGAAATGTATTGTTAAAATTGAAATTGTTATTAAAATTGAAATTATTTCATAACCATATCCAATTGCCATAGCTAAAATAAATATTGACATGAAATTAAGCATTGTTACTTGTGAAACTCTTCCAATTGTAAACATTATCCAAAAAAGAACACATAATGCAACTACTGCCATCCAAAAACTTTGGAATAAATTTACTACTAGCAAAGTCCAAAGGTCAATCATTCTATTTCAACTCCTTTTAATTTATTTATTATCATCCTACACTCCTATTAGACCACCATTCTAGTACTGATAAAACATAAAATATTGCTAACATTCCTCCAGTTAATGCCCAAACTATAATTGCTGGTGTACAAGGCATAGCAGCACATCCAAAGAAGCTTACATTTCTTGTAAACATTTGATAGAGAGAAACAATTGGAATTGCTCCAATACCTAACAATAAAGTAAATACTGGAAAGAAAAGGGATGTATCACTTTTCGTCACGAGATAAATTCCTATGGCAATGGCCCCTCCTACTGCTGTTAATGTAGCAAAAAGAAGTAGTAAGCTAGTTCCTGTCCATCCTGTTGGGTCTAATATAAAATCCCATACTACTGTATCATTTGAATCATAAGCTGTTAACTCATAATCGGGTACAGAAACCGCATCAAATATTATAATTGACATTTGTAAAATTAACAAAATCATAATCATGTTTGCTAATTTCATCTTAGTCCCCCTTGCCTATTTACATTTATGAAATATGATATGGTGATAACTAATGTGAAACCTAGTAAAATATAATTATTTATAAAATTAGCTCCAGTAAGATTATTAAAATAGAAAAATCCTTGTCCTGTTGTTCCACCAACAATACTACCCATTAAAATAACAAATGTCATGATAATTAAAAAAGCTCCTGGGTTAGAAGTATCGTTTCCAAAATTATAATTTAATGCTGAAATTGCTAAACACATAAAGAAAAATACTATAACTAATCTATTAAAATCTGCTGTATCAGAATCATCTCCCCATTCATCTATAACATATTTCATATCTCTAATAAAAGTACCAAAACCTGCTTTCCCTGCTGTTGGAATATCAATAACTCTCCAACGAGCATCTCCTTCTAATAAGAAACTTCCATTTCCTACATCTAAATAATATTTTCCTTTAATGTCATTTCCTAAATCAACAGTATGCATCATATAAATAGTACATCCTCCAACATTACAAGTAGACCATGTTGAATTTAAAACAGCCCCACCATCTGAATTTACTAATTGAAGTGACATGTTAACAATATTATCTTTAGAAGAAACTAATTGATATGAAAAATTATAGGTTCCTGCTTGTATAATCCCTGTAGCTGGAGTTCTTGAATATTTTATACCTTCTATTTGCGAAACATAAATATCAGCACTAACCCCACATTGTAATTGCTGAGTATATTGTGTTTGTGTTGGTCTAATTGTTACAGTTGTTCCAGTACAATCGTCGCTAACAAAAGTAAACCGATGGTCATAATCAGGATTAACCCAAAAAGTTACAAGCCCTGCATCATCTGTTACTTCTTGTCCTACAACTGTCCAAACACCAACAAATTGTCTTTCAATAGTAACTTCAACACCACTTATTTTATCTCCCTCTTGGTCTACAACTTGAATTGTTGTATAAATTCCATCTGCATTTGAAAGAAGATATAAAGTTTGATTTGTCGTAGCATTTGTTAAATCACTTGAAGAATCATACTTTCTTTGGGGATAACCTGTTTTAGCATACTGAATTGAACGAGTATTTTTCATTGTATCATTACTAGCACTAAAACAAAAAGTATAATTATAATTATCAGTTGTATTTGAATATAAAAAAGTTCTAGTATAAGTTCCATCTCCTAACCAATATTCCCAAGTAGAAGCATCTATTGTAGCATTTATAAATGATGTTGTTTCTTCATCTTTAAATGAAAGATTAATATAAGGAACTGTTAAAGAAGCATTACAAATATCTAATTGAAGATTATTAATAGTTTGATTTGTTCTTGCAGAATCCTCTGCTGAACCAACTGTTATTTCCCAATAAAATTCCTTTTCTCCTGTTGAGGTTGGAACTTGAATTGTGTTTGAAAAATTAACTTCTGGGTCTGTTCCTGTTTTTGTTGAAGCTCCTTGACTAATACCATTATAAAAAAACTCCGCTGTTGCTATTGCAGAATCGTCTGTTGTTATATTTATTATAAATGTTTCTTCTTTTGTTTCGTATGATTGGTTACTAAAAAATATTCCTCCTTCTGTAAATGAAGAAAAAGTAGTAAAGATTCTCGGTGTTTGATTTACACAAAAATTTGAATTACATACCTCATAAGTCCAAGTATGAGCTCCACCTAATAAATTTTTAGTGAACAAATAATTTCCCATTATTCCAGAACTATTTGTTTCATTATAAACATCATCAATTATTAAACTAACATTTGTTGGGACATAACTAGAAATAGTTCCATTGAAATTTATTGTATTACCATCTGTTCTAAAATCATTAATAGGAGAATTTAAAATAACCATTGATAAGGGTAAAAAAGTCATTCCCGCTCCACCATTATATAATTGAGTTACTTCTACATTTGTCAAAGCTCTATCCCAAACTCCAAATTCATCTATTGTCCCTACAAAAGAAGTATCACCCATAATAAAACCATTTTGTCCATTATTTCCACCAAAAATGTTGAGAGCAGATGTATCATTATCTCTATTTACTCCATCAATATACATTCTATGAGTTGTTCCATCTACTGTAATAGTAATCATATGCCAAGCTCCATTATTCATATTTCCAATAGCAGTTGTAACTGTTACAACTCTACCTAATGTTATACAAAACTGCCCTCCTGCACAATAAGGTGAACCAGCTCCTCCACCACCCCCTATTACAGTATCAATATTACTAGGATTTCCTGGACCATCTTGCTGAAAAGCATTAAATTCAGTATCTACAGTCTTAATCCAAAAATTTACAGAACCTGCATCTATGGAAGCAATATATGGTTTATATCCTGCTACTCCTGTTGTTTGTGCACCTGCATATTGATAAGCATATTTTATTTTCCCTGTTACATTAGCAGCAGTTGTAGAAGTATTACGACCTGCTACAACATCAATAGTCGTTGCTACTTCATCAAATGGAAAATATAAAGAAATATCTGTATTTATATCAGCTGTCCAAACTGCATGTTTTTTAATTTCTTTTCCTGCAATAGTCCAAACTGCATCTATATAATCTCCTTGTGCAACATAAGTCTTTAGTCCAATTCTCTTATTTTCAATATCTTTATTTTTTAATCTTTCCCAAGTATTACTATCTTCTTTCCACTCAACAAAATAATAATCCTTTTCAATTTTCTCTCCTGTATCCATATCTATAAAAATAACTTCTCCTAAACCATCTTCATATAATTCCCAATCTGTAAAATCATAATACATAACCACTTCTTCTTTTCCAAATCCAAACTTTAAAACTTCATCTACTGAACTATGTGATTTTAATTCTAATGTTCCTATCTCTTTTCCTATTCCAAAAGTGTTAGTTATTGTAACTTTTAAATCATTATTTAAATAATCTAATTTATTATCAAAAGTAATTAGTTCTCCTGCACTTACACTTCCAACTAACAACACCATACAGAACATTAATAAGAATATCTTTTTCATTTTAATAATGTCCCTTACCCCCGCAAGCACCACAATCTTCTCCACATATTTTACCAGTACCAAAACACTGCGTACACTCAACCTCTTGTTTAAATATAAAAGATTGAGAAGGCTTCCTCTTTAGACCAAACCACTCATTCATTTTTTCTTTCATTTTAATATATCTCCAAATATGAATAACATTCCATTATCAAATATTAAATTCAGTTCCATATTGATTGGAAATGAAATTAATAATTTGGATTGTATTGCATTTGTTGGGGTTGACTTTGTCCTCCTCTCATTATTAATCCAACTGCTCCAAGGATAAGCATAATTAAAATTAATGGTGGTCCAATACTCAACATAGCACAAGTTGTAGTGTGGGTGTTTCCAACTGATGCATTATAGCACGTAGTGTTACTCCCAATTCCTCCACAAATATCAGCTGTTGATTTACAATTTAATTCGCTTTGGTCTCGTAAATCGTCAAAGCTTGTTTGGATAACTGGCCAGAACGCAGTTATTAATAATACTGCTACCACTAACATTACAATTCCAATTATAAAACTAAAACCCATTGTCTGTCCTCTATTATTCATTTAAGTGTACCTCCTTTCATCATTGTTAAATATACAAGGGGCTCTTTGAGAGCCCGCAGGCCCAAGTTCAGAAATATGGAAGGTGAATTTTATATTTCTTTTAGATTGAGTATTATTGATTGTCATTTTTTATAAAATTTTACTTTAGGTTTTGGCATAGTCATTTCTCTTAATTGCTCAGGAGTCATTCCCATCTCCCTAAGTTTTTTAATTCTAAGACTAAAAATATATTGTTTGTTATTTTTATTTCTTGTTACACTGAATAAATCTTTAAATTTCATTTTTATTTAATCCCAAGGCCACCCCCCTCTTGGTTTTCTTATTTTTTGTTTAGGTTTAACAACATTAGGGAGTATTCTCTTTGGTTTAGGTTTAGGTGCAAGCAATTTTCTTAACCGTTCAGGAGTCGATATTTCAAGCAATTTCATACTACATGTAATAAACCAACTTATTTAAATGTTTGTGATTTTAGAATTAGAGAATTTTAGAGCCTTTTATAACATTTTCTTCAGCTGTAAGCCACTGAAGATTTTCTGGTGTCCATGCTTTTTTTATTTCTTTTAAATTTGTAGAACCATCTTTATTAATAAAATTAAAACTAACTAAAGGACGAATATGGTCTACATGATAATCTTTAATATCTTTTGGAAAAGGTTTTAAATGTTTTATAATCATTTTCATATCAATTCCATATTCTTTTAAAGATTTTATTTTTCCTGTAGTTGAATATTTTTTAAGAGATAAATAAAAGTTACTTCGTATACGTTCTCTAATCCTAAAATTAAAATCAACTGTTCTTTGTAGTTTTCTACGTTTATTCCTTTTTAATTTATATTCATATTCTTTTTCATACTTATTTCTTTTCAACTTAACTTCTTGTCTTTGAGAATAATTTTTTGCATATTCCTTTATTTTTAACTTAATTTTTGGTTCTTGTCTATACTTTTTTATCCTATATTTATTGTTTTTATAATATTCTTTCCAATTTTCTTTTATTTTATCTTTATTTTTTTCACGATATTCTTTATCTCTCTTTGCTATCTTTTCTTTATTTCTTTGTATATATTCCTTTATTCTATCTTTATTCTTTTCCCTATATTCTTTCCTTTCTTTTAATATTCTTTCTTTATTCTTTTCATACCATTCTCTTTTTCTTAACTTAACTTCTGGTCTTTGATTATATCTTTTATTATATTCCCTATTCTTCTCTTTATCTTTATCAAGCATTTTATTTCACAATAATAACTTCAACATAATCCCCAGCTTTAATAGAACTCTCTTTAGGGATAGTTATTTGTTTTTGTTTATTAGTTTTGTTCTGCCTAACTTTACAAATTACTTTTTCCATACCTTTTACAAGGTAATCAACCTTTATAAACTTTTCCCATCACTAAGAAGTAGTAACACACTAAACTATTAATTTTGCTATATATGAAACCATAATTGGCATTAACATTATTAATATAAAAGTACCTAAACCAACATAAAGACTAGTTCTAATAACTTCCCCTAAAGTTCTTTCCTCTTCATAAAATGACCTAACTGTAAAAAGAATTATAATTGCAGCTGAAAGAACAATCAAAGCTTGAAGAACTTGTGCTATTCTTTTAACTAAATCTGGATATTTACTTCCAATAGTTAAAGTTAATATATTTAAACTCGCACTTGAAGTATAATTTACTCCTCCTGTAGAATTAACCAAATAAGTATAAGTACCAATATCTTCTTCTGCATCACTTATTCCAACATTTATTCCATCTTTCCATAAAATATAAGTTACATCTCCATCCCCTGTATTTGATTCAGAAATTCCAATATTTGCTGGAGTACCATCATGAGTAAAAGTATTTTGTTTACTATTTGTAATTGACACTACTAAATTTCCTCTATTTATAACAATTCCTTTTGTTATATATTTTTCAGAATAATTTATATTTCCTGGTGTTGAATAATTAAATGTTTCTGTACCAACAGCATAAATTGCATTTGCTTTGTCTAAAGAACAAGATAATTCCGTAGGACAACTTCCTCCAACAACATCTGTAACAATACCATAACCTATTGGATTGGTTCCAGTTATTAATAATGTATAAGTTGTATTTTGATTTATAACTAAGTTTTTTGTTTCATCTCCAGCAGTATAATTAGCACATCCAGTTGTTGAATATTCAAATGTTACTGGGGATACTCCTACACCATAAATTCCATTACTTATATCCATAGAATAAGAACAACCTCCATCTCCAGTATTTGTTTCACTTCCTGAAAAATCAGAAACAGTAGGATAAATTATAGGTGTTGTTCCAGTTATATCCATATTTGATGATGGACTTATTTTAGTAACTGTTAATGTTTGTGCATCCATACTTACACTAGCTGTCCAGTTAACACCACCTAGTGTATTTAAAACATAGTCATAAGTACCAACCCCTAAAGTCACTGTTTCTCCACTACCCTTATCAACCCCTTCCCTATAAACCTTATAAATTACATCTCCATCCCCAACATTACTTTCTGATAATCCTATTGTTACTGATTCTAAATATGGTTCTGTCCAAGTATCAGTATTAGTTAAACTTCCTGTAGGAACTGCCTTATTGATTGTAACATTATAAATTGTAGAATTTAAATTATTAGCCGTATCATTTATTGTAACATTAATTAAATATGTTCCAACTGTTATACTTAAAGTTGAATTTTCTAAATAACCAGTAGAATTTATCGTAAATAAAGTTGTCCAATTTATTACATAAGTATCAAATGATGTTTCATCTGCTCCAACAAAATAAACTCCAAAGCCTTGGCCATATGTTACTGAAGTATTTGCTGGGATTGTTACAAATGTTGGGGGTGTTAAATCTACTGTAAAATTTCCTACTGCAGAAAAACCCTTATTATTATCTACATCTGTACACTTAACAGACCAATTATGAGCTGCTTCTGAAAGACCACTAACTGAAAAACTTTGATTCACATCTTTTGAAATAGTATAATCTGTTTTATTTAAAACACTATCAACAGATAATTCGCAAAAAGAGATATCTATTGCATTAGTAACATTATAAAATAAATTAAGTGAATTATTATTATAATATGTATTATTACTTGGACTTACTAAACTAATTACTGGAGTTGCTGACTTAATCTGAACATGTCTAACACTTGAATTAACAAACATGCTATCAACAGAACAATTAGTATACCAATAAACTTCCTCATCATTACTTTCAAACTGCTTTGTAAAAGTATAATCCTCATTATAAACAATATGAGTGGAATTTGATTGGTCTGCATAATACCCACTCCAAGTTCCATTAGAAACATTAAGATATAAAATACAATTATTTATTACAGTATCGCTTGCTATTCCAACATTTAATATGAAATCATATTTATAATTATTCAATTCTGTTATCCAACTATCTCCACCATTATCATACCTTGTAAAATTCATTGCATTAATAACACTTTCACTTTTATTTTCTAAGAATAAATCATCAGATAAATAAAAACTATAACCATCGTCCATTATCCCGTCTGGTTCTGTACTGTAATAATAATTGTCATGATTCAAATTCCAATATAATATACCATCTCCTCCATTACTAAAGAAAGAATTAATTGTTTGCTGAAAAAACCTATCTTTTTGAGCATCTTGAGAACTTGTAGGCATAGCAACTTCTTGTAATAAAACAGGTAACCCTAAATCGTTTGCCCATACTACATTTTGTTTAACCCAATTTTCATAACCGTGCCTTGCTAATGCTGGACTATAATCAGGAACATAACCTGGGCCTTCATATCTATTATTATAACTATAACCTGTTCCAGTTGTCCACCAATCAATAGTATCATTATCATTTATTCCTCCAGTAACCCAAGATGCATCACCAACTCCTTCACTTCTTTCTGCAAAAAAATTCCATTGTTCGGGGTGTAATTCAAATGTAACAAAATCAACACCAGCGTTGTTATGATTGGCAATCATATCTGTTCCTTCAAATGGAGTTCCCCAACCTTCAATTCCCAACCCTACAAGATGATTTGTATCTATACTTTTAATATAAGCAGTCATATTTATTGTCCAATTTACAATTAAACTACCATCCCCCCCTTCATCTATTGAATCGCTCTTAGCCCTTGGTTCATTAGCTAATAGCCATGCAAAAATAGTTGGGTCATCTTTATATAAAACATTAGTATAAGTATTGTTTCTATTCAATAACATATTTATATAATTTCTATAGTAAGTTCTACAATTTTCGTCATCATAAAATTGGTCGTGGAATTCCCAATAATGAGGGTCAGCTGTATCATTTATCCATTCATAGGTTTTATTTGTTGTTGGTGATTTTTGAGCATACCATCTCATTCCCCCATAATCATTCCAATTATTTATTAAAACTAATTGTAATCTTATATCTCTTTGACTTGCTTGATATAATACCCAATCAAGAGCCTCGAGAGTTTGATTACTATAATTTCCTGGCACTCCAACTTCAAATAAATTATAATGCCCCCCACTTTCATTTAATATCCAGTGACTATCAGCACTCCCTTGCATATTAGCCCAAGTACGGATAACATTTATATTTAAATAAGAAGCCTCATTCAAAATTTCAATAACAGCTTCTCGACTATTATTAATTTCATTCCCATTATCATCATAAGTATGATTAGTTGCGTAATCAACTAAGTAATAAGCATCTACCCCTTGCAAGGTATATCGTTCTCCACCCAAAGTAAAATTTGTTCCACTAACATTAATAAACTCACTAATCCTAAAAGATTGGTTTGCAAAAGGATATCCTGTATTATACCAAAGTTTATTTACAGTAAAAGTTATAGAATCACTAACATTATTATTACTTGTATCATTACAATAAACCCACCAAGTATTAGAGCCACTAATAGAAACAACATTTGTAAAATTAGTGCCCATACTTACTACAGAAAGATTTGTTGCTCCACTATCAATAGAATACCAACAATAACCTGGATTTGTTTCTATATAAGTATAGTTTAATTCAGAAATGTTTTCTGAATAAGTTGCTGTAGTTGGATAAGTTATTGTTATTAAAGGATTTACTGTATCAGTTGTAGTTAAAACATAAATATCAGTATTGTTATAATTTCCAGCAGAATCATTTGCATACCACATATAACCAATCATTGTTCCACCAGTTAAATTTAAAGTTTTTGTAACATTTGCCCATTCTGGAGTTGCTGTAAAATTAACCACTGATTCATTTACCCAGCTTCCAGTATTATTTGTAGAGAAAATATATTGTCCATTTGGATTTAATGCAGTTTCATCATCATATAAAACCGAGAATAAAATTGCTTCTCCCACCTCTGTTGTATTTGTTTGAGCAAATAAATATGTTAGTGGTGTTACATCCACAGTTGTTAAAGTATAAATTGGAGTATTGTTATTATTCCCTGCACTATCATTTGCATACCATCTATATCCTATAATTAATCCTCCTGTTGAATTTAAGGTCTTTGTTACATTTGCCCATTCTGGAGTTGAAGTCCACATTACTAAACTTTCATTTACCCATACACCAGTATTATTAGTAGAAAAAATATAGCCTCCATCTGATTCTAAAGCAGTAGTATCATTATATAAAACTGAGAAATTAACTGATACTCCTGCATCTGTTGTATTTGTTTGAGCATCTGAATATGTTGGGGGGATTGTATCTTCTCCTACATATGTAATACCAACTCCACCGTTATATAATTGAATTACTTCTGCAGAATTCAATTCTCTTAACCATATTCCTGCTTCATCTATTAATCCATCAAAATACCTATAATCCACCTGCCAACTTCCTATTACTGAATGAACAGGTGGTGAAACTGCTCCTGGTGTACCTCCATATGTTGTACTAGCATTTAAAACACCATTAATATAAATTTTAATTGTTTTTGCTACAGGATTAAATGTATATCCTATATGCTGCCAATTTCCAGTTGTTAAAGGGTCTACACTGTTTAAAGCAACCTGGTCTCCTGTACCTTCTATGGAAACACTCATAAGTCCAGCAGGAGGATTTACATAAATAGAATTTAAAGGATTATTTCCAGTTAATCCTTTCCAATAAATACCCCCTATCTCATCAAAATTTGCTGGTTTAACCCAACAGAAAAAAGAAAAAGAACCAGCTCCAGGACTAAAATCTGAACCATCATTTATATAAATATTATCATTATTTGCAAAACTATAAGCATCTCCAATTATTCCAGCTTCTCCTTGTGTTGGTCCATTAAGTGTTCCATCATTAGAGCCAACAGAATCTAATAAGTTTCCACTAGGTTCATCAAATGTATAATAACCTACTAAATCTGTATTTAAACTAGCTGTCCAAGTTGCCCATTCATCTATTTCCTTCCCAAATAGTGTTGGAATCCATTCTATATAATCTCCTTGTTGTGTATTTGTAAATATCCCAATTGTAACTTTTCCTTTAATTAATGTTTTAGTATTAAAATCTTCCCATACTTCTCTTTCTTCTTTATGTGTTCCTATAATTTTATTTGAACATTCCATTATATTTTCTGAATAGCAAATATAATCATAATCATTAACATCATATAATTCTGTTGTTAAATATTTATAATCAAAATCTTTATTAATTGTTTCATTATTCTTTTTATTAATAAAGACCATATCATCAAAGGCATCTGTATAAGTATCATCAAATAAATCTATTTCAAACTCCGCTACTTTTTGATAACCTAATCCAACCTTGTAATTCAATGGTGTATTTAATTGGATTGTAGAAATATCTCTAGCACCTGGTAAGTTAAAAGAATTAACTATTGTAACTGTCTTAGTTACTTCATCATATTGTTTAATATTATCAAAAGTAAATACTTCTTCTGCTGAGATTATAGGAACAGCTAATAAAACAATACAAAGCATAATTAATAATATCTTTTTCATTTTAACTTCCTCTTTGGTTTTGGCCAGCTACGAGATTTACATTTTGCACAAGCTTTAGGTTTTTTATCAGAAGTCCATTCATAACCACACCTCTCACATTTACATTTATGTCTCTTCACAAATATTTGTTCAAACATAAGTATACTACCAAAGTAGCTTATTTAAATGTTTGTGATTTAGAATTATTTCTTTTTTAACCCAAACTTAACTTTTGGTTTGACAAATACAATTTCCATTAACTGTTCAGGAGTTATTCCTTTCTTCTTTAATTGTCTAGCCTTTAAACAAAATGAAATTTGTTGGGTACGACTATTCTTAGTTATTGTTACGATGTCTTTTAATTTCATTTTCTTTTATTACTCCTATTTATTTTTTAGGTATGTAAGTCACTTTAGCTTTCTTCAATGCGTCTGAAAATTTAATATTTTTATCTTTCTTTTTCATTTCTTTATAAACTTTCATTGAATGAATATTCCATGCTGTTGGTTTTCTTTTCTTTTTTACCATTTTATTTCTTACCCCCTTTTATTTTTGGTTTAATCATTCCCATTTTCTCCTTACTAATTTAGGCTTAAACTTTTTTCTTTCTTCTCTTATAATTTTCATTGTTTTAGTAAAAGCTTCTTGTAAAGCTCTCTTAACACCATTTTTACTTTTAGAGTGACAATATAAATCTGCTATTTGTTCCTGCATCATTGCTCTTGAACTTGTAGCTTTTCTTTCTTTATACCCCATATTATCTTTAGCCATTTTTAATATCATTTTCTTCTCAGCTATTGGAATCTTTCTTGTAATCTTTCTTTTCTCTGAAAAAAGATGTCCTAATTCATGTTCAATAGTTCCTTTTATTTTCTTCTTACATTTAATACTTTCTTTTAACTGAATACCTAATCCATCTTCTGTACTAGATACTCCATAAGCATACTTTCCATAATGCTTTTCAAAATCTTTCTTTGGAACTTTATAAACATTTATTTTTACCATTATTTCTTTCCTCCTTTCTTTTTCTTTGTTATCTTTTTCTTTACAACCTTCTTTGGCTGCTTAAAAAATCCTGGTTGTGTTTTTTTCATTCTTGCTAATCCCCCAGCATAAGAAATTTCTTTCTTTTCTCCAGGACTCAATATTCTTAATAATTTCTTTTGCACCATTACACCTTTTTCTTTTCCAGGTCTAAATAAATAATCTTTAGGTCCTGCTTTCATTCTTGATTCAACAACTTTCTTTCCTTTTTTAGCTTTAACAATTTTATATGAAGCAGCTGCTTCTCTTAATACTTTCTTTCTTGCCATATATTCTGCTCCTTTTTCAGTTGCATAAGCAAAAGGTAATTTAGTTCTTTCCCACTTTCCTTTTCTCCTAATCTCAAAAGTATATCCTTGTTTAGGAACTGGTTTTCTTAATCTTACAGGTTTTTTAACTTTTCTTCCAAGAATAATGATTGGTGGTTTTATTTTAAGTCCAGGTCTTATTCTAGGTTTTATAACTTGTCTTGGTCTTTGAATTTGTTTTGAAACTTGTATTGGTCTCATTATTTGAACTTGTTCAAATACTTGTTTTGGAACCTGTGCTAATCTTGGTATCTGTCTTTCTCCCATAATTACTTTTTCTTTAAACAATTGTCTTGGAAGTAATTCCTCTTTAATTATTTGAACATCCTCCAATCCTAACTTTAAAACTGGTTCTATTTTTAATGTAGGTTCTAACTTACTAATTACTCTTGGAACAGAAACTAAACTAACTTCTGGTTTGATTATAACATCTACTCTAGGAACTAAAGATGGTTTAATAACTAAAGGCATTAATACTGGTCCTAATTCTACTTCTAATGCTGTAGGAGCATATAATGGTTCTGGAAGAGTTCTTAATCCTATTCCACCAACCATATATGGAATTTCTTTTGGTGCTATAGGTTCCAAAACTTCTACTATTGGTTTTGGAGTTTTAATTTTAGGTAATGGTGGTTTTGGAAGTGGTTTAAGAACTTGTTCTTGGTATGTTACTTGCCAAGGAGTTTTCTTCATACCTGCTGGTCTTATAAACTTTGTTGCTACTTCTTCTACATCTAAAATAATTGGCTTTATTGGTTCTTTTATTAATCCTCTCATTGTAGGAGTTTCACCAACAGCTCTTGCTCCAGGAAATGTTACATCTTTAAAAACAGTATCAACCCTAGAAATTTTAATCAAATCTGTTTTAGTAACAGGTTCTATAAGAGAAACAGCTTCTGTTCTTGCAATTGTTTTTCCAGGCTTCCAAGGAGTTGTAACTTTAATAACTCCTGCTTTCTCTGGAAATAACCTAAATAATTTTTGAGATTCAATATAAGATTCAATTTTAGCTGCGTTTTCTTTTAACATCTTTGGAACATTTTTTAAAGCAACTGGTTTTCCAGTAATTTTTTCAACTAATCTTTGCCATTCTAATTGTCTTGTTTTTGATAACCCTTCTAATGTTTTTAAATCAGTAGGAATTCCTTTTCCTCTAATTTCAAAAACAGTTCCATACCTTTTCCCTTTAATAGCTTCAACAACTAAAAAAGGTTCTTCTCCAACTACTTCAAATGGAGTGAATTGTTTAAATGGTTTTGCTGGAGTAATAAATACTTCTTTTGGTTTAGCTCCAATTAATTCTCTAAATCTTGTTGTTTTTACAACTTTTATAGGAGGTCTTACTTCTCCAACTACTTCAAATTTTCCAACTCTAATTGGCTTCCCTTCTTTAATAAATGTTGCTGCTTTTTCAAAAAATACTGGTTCTGTTACAGGTCTTATTGGTGTCTGAGTTATTACTGGTGTCTTTGCCCATCTAACAGCCCTTACAGCACCAACCCCACTTAAAAATGCTAAACTCGTTCCTGCTTCAACTGCTCCTTTAAATTTAACTTGTTCAGTTATTCCTGGAAGATATTCTGCACTTAACTCTTTTTTTGTTAATTTAGATTCTAATTCATAACCTTTTTCTAGAGTTCTTTCTGCTTCTGCATATTGTTCCTCATAAGGTTTCCATATTTGTTCTTCAAATACCCTTGCAGCTTCTTTCTCCGGATGTCTAACTGTTTCTATCCCTGCTGCTGCTTCAACTCCAAGTATAGGTAATCCTGCTGGAGTAACATATGCTCCTAACCTAACTGCTGTTGAAACACCTTTTCCAACTTGTTCTGGAGTTATAGGTATAACTTTTCCAGAAATTATTGCTTCTTCCCATGCCTTAGTTCCTTTCTTTGGTTTAGTTTCATATTCTCCACCAATCCATTTACCTGGCCAACTTTTTTTAGGAATATTTTTAAGAGCAACTCCAGATATATCTGTCCACATTTCTCTTACAGCATCAAGTTCCCATTCCATTCCTTCTTTAACATAA
>SDBS01003025.1_pt1 | contig 16536 bp, 14 predicted proteins | sample 2277091 | NCBI WGS metagenome assembly SDBS01 (sample SAMN10404972, study PRJNA504765) | marine sediment metagenome | isolation source: marine sediment core GS10_PC15, 163 cmbsf | place: Arctic Ocean: Southern Knipovich Ridge | collected 2010 | reverse complement strand
GATCACCGGCCGCGTGCTGGGCGTCGGCCGAGCCGAGCTGGCCGGTCACGCGGAGATTGAGCGTCTCGAGCAGATCGGCGTGCAGTTTGCGTTCCAGATCGATCACGCGTTTCCGAGGCGAGACGACCGCCTCGACGCCCTTGAGGCGCAGGCCGCTGGGAGCCATCATGTACAGGCTGAACTCGCCTATGCGGATCTCGTCGCCGTATTCGATCTTCCGACGCTGTTTGTACGCAACAGGCTCATTGACGACGGTCGCCCCGTTGAGGCCGAGACATTCGAAGTAGAAGCTGCCCTGGTCCTTGTAGATTCGCGCGTGGCGCCGGGAGACAAACGGGCTGCGAAGCGCCACGTCGTTGGATTCGTCGCGCCCGATCGTGACGTTTGTATCGTCGACCTTCGTGGTCTCACGCTGATCCGTATACTGGTTGTAGATCCAGATCTCCATGATCTCTCAAAGGTTCTTTGCCGTTATTGCTCGAGGCTCCTTGCCCGCCTGCCGGTTGACGGTGCTGCGGTCAGCTTGCGCAGCTCACTGTGGATTTCCGCCTTTCCGCCGCCCTCGGTGGGATTCCTGACCTCCACCCAGAGGCTCCCCCGCGCGTGCGTGCGAATGTTGGCCAGTTGCTTGGCCACCTCCGGGGTGACCTCCAAAGTGACCTTGCGCTTGGAGGGCACCTCCATCACCTTGACGTTCTCGATGACACGGTAGGCTTGCAGCGGGTTTCTGCCGACGGTGAACATGCCCAGCACGTTGACCCGATCGCCCTCGCGCAGCATCTCCACCGGCGACTGCTCGGAATCGATCGGAAAACTGTACTTCACCATCCGCAGCTTGATTCTCGCTGAGGGGTTGGATTCCTCCTTGACGATCGTATGGTCGAAAAGCAGCCATCGACCTTTCCGAATCGGCTGATTCAGCGTGCTCGAGACGGCGTAGCTTAGCTTGTCCCTGGTGAGGTAGTTGCCCAGGCCCTTTGCATACTCCAGCTCGAGTTCGACCACCTCAAGATCCTTGCGTTCGATCCTCTCGTCGGCCCGCATGTCCCGAACAAAGCGAAGCAGCTGAACCGTTTCGCCCCTGCTGGCCTTGCGGACGCTGCGCATGTGGAAGTTGTACAGCAGCACCACTACAGCGGCCAGTACCAAGGCCGTGATCAGAAGCTTCTTGTTGGAAACGCTTGGAGCCTTCGAAACGTCCGAGGTTTCTTCTACCATGCTTCGATTCCTTAACTGCCTCTCCGGCAACTGGCCTGGAGAGTTCTCAGCCGGCAAGTCCCTAGCGACGCCCCGGGCAGATCGCCGTTACTGATACTTCTACTATCTTAGGGTGTGTTTTGTTTTTCCGCATCACCACAACCACAGAGTTCCGCCCGCGCTTAGCTACCATCAGCCCTTGCGCACGTGAGATATCCGGCGGTGACTGCTCCTGGCGAGGCCGCAGCCCTTCTGAAGTTTCCACTGAATCCTCAAGAAGCTCAAAGCCCGCCGCACGCAGCGCTTGCCTGTAGTGGTCGGCTATGCCCGCCAACTCACCGGGGAGGGCGTAACTGGCCTGCTGTTCAACACTATCGGCCACGAAGCGCTGAAAGCCAAAGCGCCGTTTTGCCCCGGCCGGCGGCTGCAGTCCGGCCGGATCGCCCTTCAAACGCTTCATGCCCACAGCCTGCTCGGCAAAGAGCGGATCTGTAAGAGGCTCTATTAGTTCCGAGACGCTCTCGGTGCCCTCATTGAGAAAGGCCGCCTGTGTGGCCGGGCCGGCGGTTTGGTCCCGATAGGCCTGGCCAAACGGGGCTGTCTCGGAGCGGCGCCAATACAAGTGCAGCTGCCAAGCCAGAAAGATTCCCGCCAGCAGCAGGCAGAGGCAAAGGACCGCCGAGACAAACCTGCGGAGCCTTTTCCGGCGCGGCCGGCAAGGCAAACCCGACAAATCTGATTTGGTTTCCACTGCTTCCATCTGCGCGTCACCACTTCTGGACGTATAGCTGCTCGAGGCTTGCCCGCAACGGCGGTTCGATCTCCGAAACTACCTTGTCCAGCGACTGGAGAAACTCCTGGCGGATGGGCTCTAGATACGAGACCTCTCCGCGACGCCACTGAACACCCTCGCGAGCGTGGTGGCTGCGGATCGCGCCGGTGAACCTCTTCCAGGCCGCCACGGAAGAGGAAAACTCCGCCGAAATTCCCACCCTACGCCCACGCGGCCAGGGCGGCTCCATGTCCATGCACCGCTCGATCAGCGCGCCTGCCGGTTGGTACTTCCTTGTAGCCTTATCGACCAGATCCTCAAGCGTTTCTTGTGGCCCTCTGTCGTCGCTGACGGTTATGCTGACGTCCCGGCCTTTGAAGAATCGCCCGCTCAGTTCGCCACCGGAGAGCCTGTAATCTCTCCCGATCGCCCGCCAGGCCAGATAGCGGCTGGAGGCCTTCACCTGCTGCTGGTTCACCATTGCAAAGCCGAAAAAGAACGTCAGCACAATCACCGTCGCCAGCAGTGGAATCGCCAGGGCAAACTCCACCAGGGCCGTCCCACGCCGACGATGTATATACCTTCGAGAATTCATGTTCTTCAAATCGTCAATCGACACCGGTTAATCCCTTAATGATTCAAGTACAAATCGACCAATTCCTTCGGAAGCTTCTCCATGTACTGATGAACGAACTCGACATCCTCAACGGTCAGGCCGGTCTCGATAGGAAGATTCGCGTCCCTTTCCCACTTGCGGCTGGATAGCCACTCGTTCCATCGGCTGATCGGTGTAAGCTGGACGCGCCAGTCCTGCGTCCAGAGGTCCCAGCTGGTGTTATTGAAAAGCTTGGCCTGAGCGAGTGCGAGGGCGGCCTTTTGGGGATTTCGGCTGGCGAATTTCTGGTGCCAGAACTTGGCCTGGTCGCTGCTGGTGGCCACGCCCAAGTATTCAAACGGCTTGACACGCCACCCACCACCGGGGACCTCCTCAGGCTCTTCTTCGCCGCTGGTCTCCAGCAGGATCGGGGCGGGCAGATCGCCATCATCCGCGCCCGCCAGAAGGTCGGATATCTCCACCTCATTGCGGATCTCCATTCCGCCCCAAACGTACCACTCCACCCGGTACAAGGTGTAACGATCGTACCCGGTGATATTGCCCTTCTTGTCAAGTATGGGCCGCGGCGGCCAGTTGAACCGCCGATACTCGCGCACCCTCCGCTTGTACCGCCGGATCCAGACGTGATTGGCCACTTTGTCGGTGTATTGGTCGCTGTAGGGCAGAATTCGCACTCCATTCCAGTCCAACGCCCATCGCTGGAGCGGCTGGTTGGTGATCGGCCCCGACAGGGGCGGGCGAATCTGCCAGGAATGGAAGGTCCGTTCCTCCCGCATCTCGCCAAGGCGGCCCGTCAGCCAACGCGGATCCTTCTTCGTCGGGCCCGGGTCATATTTGGAATCCACCACCACGCGGTAGTACCGCGTCCGGAGAACCCTCTCCCGGTTTTCCTTCTTCCCGATGAACTTCCTGGCCTGGTGGTAGTCGGTAATCCACTCGTCGGAATACTGGATCTTTTGCGGGGCGGGCAGCTCGAGCATGTAGGCGAGCTTGAGCTTGGCGATCCGCCTAAGGTGGTGCGGGAAGCGGCTGGTATAGGCGATTCCACCGTACTGGGTGCCCATCTGGCCGAAGTTGGTAAGCACGATTCGAAGCGCATGCTCCAGCGGGCCGTAAGTGGAATAGCCGATCCGCAGCCGGCGATAATGCGTCTGCCACCACTCGCCTTCCTCGCGCCAGTGATAATCGCGCCACCCGTAGACCCTGGCAAAGGGCCCCACTCGGTGCGGCCAGGCGAAATCCGGAATCGCACCGCCGCGAACGCCGACCGTCTCGATCTCTTTCAGGATGTCCGCGGAACGCCGGAGCCTCTCCACGGGCTGCGTTAGAACCCCCGTGGCGTAAGGTGCGCCGCTCGCGGGGTCGTTGATAAAGTCGATGTGGTCGGACAAGACGGGCTGGAAATCCTGGAAGGTGCAATCTAGCTGCACCGGGATATTCGGCTCCACGGGCACGAGCATGGCCGTCTCAGCGCGGTTGGCCTTGCCGAAGCGCACGGCGTTCGCCTGGGCGAGGACCCCCGCCGAGGCCGCCACGGCTCTCGAAAGTTCATCGACGGCCTTGATCGCCTGCCAGATGGTCCCGTGTGGGAGCGATCCGTTGCGACCTGCGATCGACCACTGCGTCGCCTCGGCCACGTCAAAGCCGCCTTCGGTCTCCAATTCGTCCCGCTGGTCGAGTTTCCTGTCGATGGTCTCGATCAGGTCCAGGTGCGTATCAGGCTGCTTGCCGGTGCCGCGGCGAGTCAGCTGCCGGTGAATCTCCTCCAGACCGTCGTGGAGAAAGTTGGTCGGATCCAGCTTAATTGGCCACACGTCGCGTTCCAACTGCTCTTCAAGCGGAATCGGCAGCGAGCCGACGCCGGTCTCCTCAGCCACGGTCATCTCCGCCGCCAGCGGCATCGAGTCAAGCACCAGCGCCAGGGCGATCAGGCGCACCTGCGTGACGTTGTTCATCGCGATGACGTTCATGCTGCGGGCCATCCACGCCGCTCCGCTGATCGCGGCTGCGTCGGCGGCATTTTGCAGCTCCAGGCGGCGGTTAACCTGATCGCCAACGTTGTAGACGTAGAAAATCAGACCCACAAGCAGCGTCATCGCCAGCAGGGTGATGACCAGGATTTGCCCCTGTCGTCGGCCGCCGCGCCAAGATGCGCCCGTCGGCGGCATCTTAAAGGCGTAGCTGCCAAAAGAACCTCTTTCGCCCGCAATACACATTCGCTGGACCCTCGGCGACAAGCCCGCTAGCGGGGTGGCCTTCTTTGACCTGAAGCCACCCTCAATGCCCTCCGGCGATATCAAACTACTTCTCCTATTCGGCCAGCTTCTTGTTGACCTCTTCAATCAGATCGTCGACTTCCTTCGTGTCACGATGGCCCTTTGCGATCTTGAAGTGGGCCCGCGCTGCGCGGAGGTCGCCGGCAGCCATCGCCGCCTTGCCCTTGGCCAGATACTCCGCGTACCGGGCGGCGTTGATGCGTTGGTCCGCCTCGCCGCCAGGGCGGATTTCCTTGGCCTTGCGAAAATACTTCAGCGCCTTGGACCACATGCCCTTGGCGAGCGCCTCGTCACCTTTGGTGATCTCGCCGTCGTACCGCTGCCTTTGCCGGGTCTCCGCCACAATGACCTCGATGCTCGCCGCCTCGCCGGGCTTAATCTTGCGGGCCGCTTCGTAGGCGGCCAGGGCCTGGTCGTATTTCTTTGCGTCGCGCAGCGCGTCTCCGCGGACCAACTCCACCCGGAAGCGGCATTCGGTGATCTTCGCATCCACCTCGGCATCGGGTCGGATCCCGGCCGCTTCTTGGTACTTCGCCAGTGCCTCGGCGAACTTGCCGGCTGCGAAGGCCGTCTCGGCCGCCAGGACCGTCTGCCGCCACTTAATGGTTTCGTTGAGGTTCGTCAGTTCATCGACGGCTTCTTTGTCCGACGGGTTGAGCTTCACAGCCAGCTCGTATTTCGTCCGCGCTTCGGTGAACTTGCCGTCTTTAAGCAGCTGGCGCCCGTCGTCCAGGGCGATGCTCGATTCCAACTGACGAATCCGCGTCTCGCCGGTCCGCGATGGGCGAATTCTTACCGCCTTGCGAAGAGCCGCCAGCTCGCCGACCTTGTCTGTCCTGGCGCGGGCTGCCTCCGCGGAGTCGATCGCCTTTTGATATTCCTTCGCGTTGACGGCCTCTCCAACCGTGAGTGTAAGCTGCTTTCGCAACTGCTCGCGCTGCACATCAGGGAGGGCCTTGCCTTCTTCGGCCAGCTTGACCTGGGCCTGCCTATAGCGCTCCAAGGCCTCGTCGAACCTGCCCTGCTTGACGAGATCCTCGCCCTCCAGTCGGAGTCTCTCCAGCTCGCTGAGCAGTCTGCCACGGGTTATTTCGCCCCGCAGGGCCGCTTCCTCTGCCGCTTGTTGCGGAGAGAGCCGCATGCCGATCAATCCAGCGTCCAGCGCCGATTCCGCCCCGTCGAAATCCTTCCGATCGACCGCCATGTGGGCTTTTTCCATCGCCTCGATGAAGATTCGCGCGTTAATGCGTGCAATGGAGAAGTCCAGGATATCCTCGTTGATCCGCCGGCACCATTTCTCCAGGGAGTCGTGCTTGGCCTGGACTTCCCGAGCGCTTTCGGCGGCGGCATCCTCGGCGGCCTTGGCCATGGCCCAATTCCGGTCGGCCGTGGCAATATGCGCTAGGGCCAAGTGGCGCATCACCGAGGCCTTCACCCCTTGGGTGGTCTTCCGGAATCGCCGATGCAGTTCCGTGAACTTCTCCAGGGCAACGGAATAGTTTCCCTCTTTGTAGGCGGTCGCAGCCTGCTTGTAGAGACCGTCGGCAGTGGTCGCCCGCTCGAGTTGAGCGCGGCGCATCTTGACGCCGAGAATGATACCGATGACCAAAACGCTTACTGCGCAGATTCCTGCCAGGATGAGCTTGGTCCGCAGCGAAAGGCCTGCCCTTGGCAGCGGGGCGGTAAGCGCGCCCTCAGCGGTGACCTGGAGTTGCTGGGCCTCGTCGCCCGGGCCAAAACCTGCCTCCTCGACAACCGGCGCCCCGGGCGGTCGCATGGCCGCTCCGCCGTCGCCGGCTGCCTTGGAGGGTCTTCGAAGAGGCGGGGCCGCATAAGCAGCTGCCCTGCCCCGCGGGGAAAACGACGACTTGATCGCCCGGCCGAGCGCCTCCATCGATTGAAACCGCTCGGAGGGGTCCTTGGTCATCATCTTGGCGATGATCTCCGAAAGGATGTCCGGGATGTCCGGGGCGATCTCCCTTAGCGGCGGTGCGGAGACTCTGGTGTTGCCGTGCCATTTCATCCACCGCAGCGCCTCGCTGTGCTTGTCGCGAATGACGTCGGCGAAGATCTCGTTGAATCTCGGCCGGCCGGCGAACATCTCGTAGGCGACGAAGCCCAGCGAGTACATGTCGGCGCGGGCATCGACCTGGCCGCTCTCAAAGATCTCCGGGGCCATGTACTTGGTGGTCCCCAGCAACATCGAGGTTTGCCCCGTCGTGCTGGCGGCCACCCCGAAATCGGTGATCTTCACCCTCAGGGCCTCGGTGACGATGATGTTACTGGGTTTGATGTCGCGGTGGACTATGCCGGCGGCGTGGACGGCGTGCAGTCCGGCCGCCAGACGCCAGATGATCTGTAGGGCTGCGTTGGCGTCCAGGGGTGCGTTGGCAGTGGCAAGCATCGTCTCAAGGGTCTGGCCTTCCACAAACTCCATAACGATGAACAGCCCGCCGGGCTCGGTGATGAGTTCGTGGATCGCCAGGACCGCTGGCTGCTCGGTGCCGATCCTTGCCAGGATCTGCGCCTCCCTTCGGAACCGTTCGAGGAATCTGGGGTCCTCGGCCAGGTGGCTCGAAATCTGCTTGATCGCCACGTACCGGTCGAGCAGCTCGTCGTAGCATTTATAGATGATCGCCTGTCCGCCGACTCCGAGCTTCTCGCGGATCTCGTACTTGCCGATGTTCGCACCGATCGGCAGCCCGACGCCTGCTTTGGTCTCTTCCCTTTCGGCCATAGAGCGTTTTCCTGAAATGCTAAGCCTCAAGGACCGCGCCTAACCTTTACTGTACCATTCTCAATAGAAACTCTCCACATCGACCCAGTCCTGGACGCCCTCGTTGGTCAGGCTGGTGGCGGCATGAATCACGATGCCGTATTTGCCCTGCCCGAAGTCCAGTTCCTGGCGGTTCTCCGCACTCTCGGCCCGATAGAACAGGTAGCCGGCATAGGGCACCGAAAGATAGAACGTGTGGGCCACGGCAACGCGCACTTCCTCGTTTTCGCCGTAGGTGTACGGGTAGCTGACGGGGACGTATGGAGCCCTCTTGCCCCGCCCCGTTCGACGAAGCATGGTGACCTGCGTGTAATCCTTATTGGAGGCGTAGTGGAGCTTGCGGCCGAGGTAGTCCCGACGCACCCAGCCGGGCACGTCGGCATCACTTTTCCGGAAGAACTCGCCCAGGCCGCCGACCAGCGTCGTTTCCTCGCCGAAGGTGGGCGAGTAGCTCTTGCTACTGCATGAGATCGGTATGAGGGCCCAGATGGCGGCCAAGCGAATCCTTCGCATTTTGGCCGCCTCCTCACGCAGCACGTTGGCCGGCTCGCCGGGAGAAAAATCCCAGGGGATCTGCACGATGGCGCTCCGCGTGGCACAATACGCCGCATAATGCACGCAGAGGTTGCCGCCCATAAGCAGCGACGACTGCGCCATTATCAGCACGAGCACCAGGGCTATCGGCAGCGCCAGGGCGAACTCGATGACCACCGCACCGCCTTGGGCGTCGCGGCTGGGTCTATATCGCCGGCCTGCCTGCCAGCAGACCCAGCAGACCGCGATCAAGGCGGCGACCGAGGCCACCATAACCGCAGCGCAGCGGATAAACACACCGCTGCCCAGGGCCTGGAAGAGCCATTGCCTGCTGCCGCTCGGGCTGGTTAGCGCAATTCCACGGGCTGATAGCCCCGCCAACACGGCGGCGGCCAGCAGCATCGCAGCTACCGCCAGCCAACAGTAACGCCGCAGCCTTCCAGTCCCTTTTAAGCGGACTGTAGGTTTCTGTGCCGCGTCGGATGTCATAGGTCACTCAAATCTGGAGCAGGAACTTTTGCGCGATTGGGCCCTTCAACGCCACCTCGAGCAGCGCAAGGGCCGAACCGATACACAGCGCCAAGCCCAACGGAATCTTGGGGCTTGTGGCCGTGGCGGGGTCGGCTCCTTTCGACGGCGTAAGCAGCAAGCAGAGAAACCGCAGAATCCTTCCCAGCGTCTCTCGCAGAATTCGTCTCTTGAGCATTACCACAATGGCCATGACGGCCGCCACCGCAAAGCCATAAAACATCGCCGCCAGGACGAATCGCCAGCCGCCCAGCGCCCCGACGGCGCCCATGAGCTTCACGTCGCCGCCGCCGATCCCGCCGAGAAGCCAGGCCGCCAGCAACGGCAGGAATCCCACCGCCAGGCCGGCCAGGGCCCCGGTTAGACCCATCGAACCTTCATAACCTCTAAGCCCCCCGAAAAGCGTATGGCCGATCAACCCGGCGGCTGCGGCCGGGTAGGTAATCCAGTTGTAGATCTTGCCGCGCCGAACGTCCGTGATCGCCGCAATGACAAGTACAACGATCAGGACGCCAAAAGCCCAGATATCTGCCAGGCCCTGCGATATCACGATTGCCATGCAAGCTCCCTTGCGCCTACACGAAGTCTAAAATTGCGCTCAAGGCGGGCCACCGTCGGTTTCTGAGGGCTCGACAGGGGCTGGTTCAGTGATCCTAATTCTCGGCTTGGCCCTTGACTTCCTCCCATTGTTCCTCGACCCACTCCTTGATCTCGTTCCTGAACCAGATCATCACCGCCAGCAGCGGAAGCGCGATGGCCGCGACAATCAGCATGTACTCCACCATCTCGGCGCCTTGATCGTCGCGGTGCAGAGCGCGGAGCCTGCTCTTGACACGACTGACCAGTTCACTCGCCATTGTGTTCGCCTTTCCGTCAGACCTCAGACAACCACTTCATAACGAGCCGCTTACAAGAACCGTTCCGCGGCCGGGGCCTTACGGAAACGGAAGCGTCTCGATAAACGTCACCATTCCATAGTACTCCGCCATTCGCTCCAGCAGCCAGCGAAATAAGGCGAACATCGGCAGGCCGAACGTCGCCAGAAGCAGCACGTATTCGATCTGCGCCTGGCCGGCGTTTCCGGCCGGGAGCGGCTTTGGTCTGCGGTTTTTCGAAAACACTGCCATCGGTAACTACGCCCGTGAGCCTTTCTCGTCGCCCTGGAAGAGCTCGCTTGTCAAATCCCATTGATCCTGCAGGAGGCGGATCTTCGGCTCATCTCTAAACGACGACTTTTCTCCGGTCCAGACAAGCTGGCCGCGGCCGGCCTTGCCCTCGCCACCCTTGGAAAGTTCGTATCGGAACATCTCCCGGAGTCGATATCGGCTATCGTCGCCGAGAGACAGAACTTCCGAGACTTCCGTCAGGCCGCGGCGGCCGTCATTAAAGCGGGTGACCAGCACGATCACGTCGATCGCCGATGTGATCTGCGCCCGCAGTGCGTGCAGCGGCAGTTCGAGCTTGCTCATCATCGCCAGTGTCTCCAGGCGGTTGAGCGCGTCGATGGCCATGTTCGCATGCAGCGTGGACATGCTGCCGGCGTGCCCGGAGGTCATCGCCTGGATCATGTCCAGCGCCTCGCCGCCCCGGACCTCGCCGATGACGATCCGATCCGGCCGCAGTCGCAACGACGAGCGGAACAGGTCGCGAATGGTCACCTCGCCGCGGCCCCAGCGGTCAGGCGGGCGGGTCTCAAGCGATAAGACATGGGCCTGTTGAAGCTCCAGCTCGGCGGAATCCTCGATCACCACGATCCGCTGGTCGTGCGTAATAAAGCCGCTGAGCACATTCAAAAGACTCGTCTTGCCGCTGGAGGTCCCGCCGGCGACGAGGATGTTCTTCTCAGCCAGCACGCAAATCTTCAGATACTCCACCGACTGCGGCGTCCAGGAGCCAAGCTCCACGAGGTGGTCGGCGTCGAACATCACCTTTGCAAACTTGCGGATCGTCATGCACGTCCCGCCGCGCGAGAGCGGCTCAAGGATCACGTGCACCCTGCTGCCGTCCGGCAGGCGGGAGTCGATCAGCGGGTGTTCGGCGTCCAGGCGCTTGCCCGTGTACTGAAGGACGTTCCTGACGGCCGCCAGCAGCGCCTGGGCGTCCTCAAACTTCGCCTCGGTCTTGACCAGCCGGCCCTGGCGCTCGATGTAGATCTCGTCCGCCCGGTTCACCATGATTTCCGAGACGCTCGGATCGTCCAGAAACGGTTTGATCGGCGCCAGGAAGTGGTCAATCGTCGCCTTGAAGATGTTCGTCCGCGCCATGGATTTCCTGCCTCACCGCCGCGCTTGTGTGCGGGCCTCAGGCCAGAGCCGGCTTTGCCGAACGCTCCAGGTAGGCTCAACGCACACTCAGCGGCCTTATGGCCGAAACTTCTGTATTTCGCCTTCTCTTACTAGTTTAAGTCGGCCTAACGCCGCGGACAAGTTGAATCACATAGCAGGTAGGAATTGGCCGATGTGCAATACGAGTTTCGAGTTTCCCGTCTGAGCGGCTCGAAGGCAGGCAACACGCGGCTTTCTACCGGCGTTCGCTCGAAGAGCTTGCGTCAAGGCGCAAAGGGGGCGTAGAATCCAAGCTCAGTCGGAGAGGTGCCGGAGCGGCTGATCGGGCCGGTCTCGAAAACCGGTGTGCCTTCGGGTACCGAGGGTTCGAATCCCTCCCTCTCCGTTCCCTCGCAGAGGCAAGCTTTCCAAGACAGGTAGGCTCGGCCAGCGGCAGACCCTACGCACCATTCGGCCGGCGGCTAAGCACCGCAAGCCCGCCAAGCAGCAGAAGGAACACCGTCGCCGGCTCGGGGAGCTTGGTAGCCGCGGCGCTGCCGCCCTGCGAACCGCCCAGCAGGCTCACGAACGGGTTGATATCGTCGCTGTTCAGCGCGCCGGACTGATCCATGTCGCCCACCTCATTTGGATCCAGCCCGTAGGTCGCGAGGTAGTCGTTGGAATCGGTCAGCGCCAGCACGAACGGATTAATGTCGTCGCTGTTGACGGCCCCATCGCCGTTCATGTCGCCGAGGATCACAGCCAGCAGAACCGAGTCGATCCATTGAGCATAATTAGACACGCGGGTCTCGATAGCGAACTCGCCGAAGCTGAAATCCAACTCCCCGTTGACGTCTGAGCTGCGGCCCCTCCAGTCCGCCAGCCTCAGAGCGTATGATACAATGCCTGCAATCTCGCCGCCCAGTAAGCTCGGCCCGCCCGAGTCGCCCGGGGCGGCCATGACCTCATCGCCATCAAGCCCCCGATCCGAAATCCCATAGAAGAAATTGAACGCGTCGTTCTTGCGGCGGCCGTTGTCGAAATCATAGGCCAATTGTGCGCCGGGCAAGGGATCGATGCCGGAGAGATTATCGAAGATATCGCCGAGGGCATCGTATTTGTTCTGCCCGGAGCGTTTCGTGCCGCTGGGCAGCGTCGCGCCGCTCGATCCGTAGCCGCCCCTGCCGTAACCGGCTTTAACGGCGGTCTGTCCAACCTCGTCGCCGCCGCGGTACAGTTCGTAGCGCTCGGCCGCCGACGGGGCCGCCGCCGAGAGTGTAAGGACGGCCACATCGTCGCCGCGGGTGAAGTCGCCGTCCCAGCCGGGATGAACCGTGAACTGCGAAGCGCTGATGCTCTCGAGGCCCGTCGGCATGTCGAATCGCACACTGACGCTATTGGCGATCATCGTGCCGAAATTGTCAGTAACCATGTGGGCGGCGGTGAGGATGTGCCGGCCCGTCGTCAGCAGCGCCCCCGAGCCGCGGAATGTCCCTTGGCTAGTGCTGACCAGAAGGTCCACCACGCCGTCGAAGCCCTCACCGGGCAAGACGACGTAATTGTTCGGGTCCTCGGCGGTGGTATATAGCGGCATGACCTCGGCAATGATATCTGTTGCGACCACGGCCGCCTGCGCCGAGACGACCAGCACCAACACCACCCCCACTATGAAACTGGCCAAGGCCTTTCCTCGCACCGGTGCCTCCTGATGAGGAATTGCTCGCCACCTGCCAGCGAACGCAGCTTCCAGCCTGCCTGTTCCGCTGCGTTATCAAACCCGCAGACGCAGCCTGGACAGACCATTATATCACGGTGAAGGCAAAATGGCCCGAGCCTATACGGAAAACACGCCGAGGCGAGCCGACGCCATCACGGCTTCAGCAGCAATGCCAGCATCGCCTTCTTGACGTACTTGGCGTTCTCGGCCTCTTCCCAGACCAGGGAGGCCGGGTCGTCGAGCACCTCGTCGGTCATCTCATAGCCGCGGAAGATCGGCCCGGAGTGCTGGAAGGTGCAGTTGGGCTTGGCGATCGCCATTATCTCTTTGTTGACCTGGAAATCCTCGACGATCACCTGGGCCTCTTCGGGTAGCTGCTCGCCGGCGAGCTTGCTTCGAAGCAGCACGCCGCCCTCGATGACGTCGGCGTCTTTGACCGCGCGCTTGAGATCGTGCATGACAGTCAGCTTCGTGCCGTATTGCTTGGCGCGCTGCTTTCCGTCGGCAAGGACCGTCTGGTCGAACGTGTAGGCCTCCGGACAGGCGGTCGTGAGGTTCATTCCCATCACCGGACAGACACGCATGAGCGAATGTATCACGCCCCTGGCCATGCCGACATAGACGACGTTGAGGCCTTCCAGCGGCCCGTGCGCCTGGCGCATCGTCAGAAGCTGCCCCAGCACCTGCGTGGTGTGGTCCTGGGGCGAGCATGCGTTTATCAGGGGGATGTCGAGGTGCTCGGCCATCTCATCCACGTGCGGCTGGTCCCACAGGCGCAGCGTAGCAACGTGGGCCATGCGGTTTACGGCCCTGGCCGTGTCCGCCCAGGTCTCGCCCTTGTTGACCATCGTGGTGGCGGTGTGCATGTAGAGATTGGCACCGCCAAGCTCGCTCATGGAGGTCTCGAAGGCCATCCGCGTACGCGTGGACTCGTAGACGAACAGCAATACCTGCGTCTTGCCCTCGCAGAGATGCAGGTACGTCTTGTCGGCCTTGTTGTCGCGAAACCACTGCGCCATGTCCAATATGGCGTCAACCTCTTGCTTTGACAGCTCGCCGATATGGCGAACCTTCCGTCCGCGAAGCACGTCCGTCAGTTCCATCTCGTTCACCTTGCTATCGCTGCCGATTCAAACTCACCCTGCCACGGCCGAGCGGCCCGGCCCCGATCCGGCCGTAAGATTCTCTCAGACAGAGGCTTCCGTTTCACGCCCTTTCCGGAAAAACTTCAAGTGATGGCCGAAAAGCTCCCTGGCCAGGCAAGAGGGCTTCATCTGCCGTGCATCATTGAAAAAACAGAGAGGATTCCCTTTGCCGATGTTAAAATAGTCGTGCAGGTATCCGACCTCACGGTCGGAATGTGGTACGTGGAAGTTCTTGCCTTACGCGGAGATATACAATGAAGTCCCCAAGAGCATTCACACTGATTGAGCTGCTTGTGGTCATCGCAATCATCGCCCTTCTGGTCAGCATACTCATGCCCTCGCTACAGAAGGCCAAGGAGCTTGCCAAGGACGTCGTCTGCAAGAGCAATCAGAAGAGCGTTGCATACGGCGTGTTGCTCTATGCCGAAGAGCACAACGACATATACCCGTTCAACCTCAACAAGGCACGCGGGTTTGCGGACATCCTGCTTTCCTGGGACGTCGCGGTCGGCAAGATTCCCTCGGAGTACTTCGACAAGCCGTGGCTGCCCGATTGGCCGCTCAACGAGCACGGCTTCCCTAACTACCAGGATCCAAACAGTGTTGAGGCCAAGATCGTCACGGAAGGCTATATCGACTACCTCTCCTGGGGCGATAACCTCATCATCCCGTACGAAGGAAGCTTTGTCTGCCCGGCCTTCGTCGATCAGATCAAGCCGAGGTCCACGTACCCGGGCGCCACAAGCTGCCAGTTTTCGCTCAATGGAAGCCTCTCGCGGACATACGACGAATGGAACAATAAGGCCACACTGACAGTTACGCAGACAAGTGACGTCAGGGCCGCCGCCGTCCTGCTCGGTGACGGCAACATTCGCGCGGGCCAGGTGCCGCCCCGCGTAGCCGCACGTTTCAGGACTTTTGGTGACGGAAGCAGAAAGGGCGAGCTGTATATTCTGAATCTCCATCCGGGCTTCAAGGGGGTGGACGACTTCGGCCCTTGGACGCACCAGCGACACGCCGCCCCGTGGAGTGTGGACCTGCCCTGCGACTTTTACGGCCATCCCGGCGAGCGCGCCAACATCACCTACGCCGACGGCCACGTCGAGCACATGGCCGTCATCGAGCACAAGGCCTGGAAGATCAAGTAACTTCCCGCCGCGGGGCGATTCTCTTGCCGAACTGAAAAAACAGAGAGAATTCCCTTTGCCGATGTTAGAATAGTCGTGCAGGTATCCGACCTCACGGTCGGAATGCGGTACCTGGAAGTTCTTGCCTTACATGGAGATCTACAATGAAGTTCCCAAGAGCATTCACACTGATTGAGCTGCTTGTGGTCATCGCAATCATCGCCCTTCTGGTCAGCATACTCATGCCCTCGCTCCAGAAGGCCAAGGAGCTTGCCAAGGACATCGTCTGCAAGAGCAATCAGAAGAGCGTTGCATACGGCGTGTTGCTCTATGCCGAAGAATACAACGACATCTTCCCGTTCAACCTCGACAAGAAACGCGGGTGGTCGGACATCACCTTCGAATGGGACGTCGTAATCGGCAAGATCCCCGTCCAGTACATCAACAAGAACTGGCCGAGCTGGCCCCTAAACGACCACGGCTTCCCCTTCCCCAGTGGTACTGATCCGGATCCGAATAGCACGGAGTTCAAGATGTGCGCGGAAGGCTATATCGACTACCTCTCCTGGGGCGACAACGAGATCGTCCCGTTTGAGGGCAGTTTCGTCTGCCCGGCCTTCGTCGATCAGATCAACCCGAAGTCCACGTACCCGGGCGCCACAAGCGTCCAATTCTCGCTCAACGGCAATTTGTCCCCGTTGTACGATGAATGGGACAAAGAGGCCACACTGACAGTCACGCAGACAAGTGACGTCCGGGCCGCCGCCGTCCTGCTCGGTGACGGCAACCTCCACAATGACCGCGTGCCGCCCCGCGTACGGCCAATTTTCAGGACTGGGGGTGACGATCGCCCAAACAGAAGGGGCGAGCTGTTTATCCTGAATCTCCGTCCGGGCTTCGACGGGGTGGACGACTTTGGCCCGTGGACGCACCAGCGGCACACGGGGGCGTGGAGCGTGAGTGGGCCATGCGACTTTTACGGCCATCCCGGCGAGCGCGCCAATATCACGTACGCCGACGGCCACGTCGAGCACATGGCACAAATCGAGCACAAGGCCTGGAAGATCAAGTAACTTCCCGCCACGGGGGCAAAACAGCGGGGTTTTCTGCTGATCAGGCTTGCATGAGATGTCATAATGTGCGACCCTTTGTGGTTGACAGGCTCGTGTGAGGGCAGCGTGTGATGAAGACCTACATGGCCAAGAAAGGTGAACTCGCCAAGCGGTGGGTGCTTGCGGACGTTTCCGGCAAGGTGCTTGGCCGGGCCGCGACGCAGATCGCCACCGTCTTGATGGGCAAGCACCGGCCGGAATATACCCCGCACGTGGATACCGGCGACTTCGTAATTGTCGTCAATGCCGCGAAGGTCAAGATCACAGGAAAGAGCAAGCCTTACCAACGGGTCTATCACCGTTACAGCGGCTATCCGGGCGGGCTGAAGGAGATCTCGCTGGCCGAGATGTTGGCCAAGAAGCCCACCAAGGTCGTCAGCGAGGCCGTCCGGCGAATGTTGCCGAAGACGAAGCTCGGCCGGGCCATGCTGAAGAAGCTGAAGGTCTACCCCGGGGCCGACCACCCCCACCA
>SDBS01003024.1_pt1 | contig 16545 bp, 19 predicted proteins | sample 2277091 | NCBI WGS metagenome assembly SDBS01 (sample SAMN10404972, study PRJNA504765) | marine sediment metagenome | isolation source: marine sediment core GS10_PC15, 163 cmbsf | place: Arctic Ocean: Southern Knipovich Ridge | collected 2010 | reverse complement strand
GTCCAGGCCCACGAAAAAACCCTTTCGGCAAGCCGAAAGGGCACGTATCCGCGCGCTGAGCGCTTTATGTGCCGTCTCGGTCCGCCGCGGCGGATCCAAGCGGGTCCTGGCGTCTGTTCCGCCCTTGCGGGCGTTCTGTTACCGCCCATACGGGTCGGCAGATTTAGTGTAGCAAAGGGGTGGAACGTGTCAACGTTGTGCTTTAGTGCACAAATGAAAAGGGAGCCCCGTGGGGGGCTCCGTTTTCGAAGGAGGCCAAGCATGGCTGTGCTTGCGAGTTAGAAACGGCCGGGTGGGGAGTTGAAGCCCCTGAACGTGGCCAGTTGCGGAGCGAATTCGCGCCTGATGGAAAGATCCAGCGCGTCCCTGCGAACCTGCCTCGTTGACTCGGACTTGCCGTCGTGCTTAATGATGGCTGTCTTAGTCGGGTTGCCTTTCGGCTTCTTGCGAAACGGGTTCAGCATTCCTTGCTCCCCTTCTGGCCTCGTCTGCTATCCGGTCGTTTGATGACAGTTTCCCCCCCGTGGGTGAACAGGTGGGTTAACCAGCGCTGAACCAGGGTTAACTGACGGTAAACGGTTGTCGCGGCGTCAAGCTCGCACCTGGCGCTATGCTAGACTGACGCCTGCCAGAGAGAGAAATACATACGCACCAGGAGGTCGCCCCATCATGCGAGAAGCAGTGCTCGTAGACATGATCCGCACGCCATTCGGCCGCGCCGGCCAGCGCGGTGTGTTCCGCGACATCTCGCATGTCGAGATGGTCGTGCCGCTGATGAAGAACGTTCTTTCCCGCAACAACGTGGGCGGCGAGGAAGTGGACGAGGTGCTATGGGGTTCCGTCGGCATCGCCGGCATGCTCACGCGCTCGCGGCTCTACGTGCTCGAGGCGGGGTTGCCGAACACGATCTCGGCGACGGACATGAACAAGCAGTGCGGGTCGTCGCTTCAGGCGAGCGCACAGGGCGCGTTCGCGGTGATGGCCGGGATGTCGGACGTGGTGATCGCCGGCGGCGTGGAGACGATGGACCGGGTGAACCCAATCCCGCCCGGCGACGAGACGAACTTTCAGCAGATCCAGACGGCGGAAGTGATGGCGAAGGAGTTCCTGCAGCCGTGGCCGGACAAGGACAAGGCGCCGGTATGGACGAAGCGCTGGTACCAGGTGACGGAGCCCTGGATCATGGACATGGGCCAGACGGCGGAGAAGCTGGCCGCCGAGCGTGGTGTCTCGCGAGAAGACGCCGACAGGTTCTCGCTGGACAGCCACAGGAAAGCGATCCGCGCGCAGAAGGAGGGCCTCCTGGCGGACGAGATCCAGCCGATCGAGATCGCCTATTCTGACGGTTCGAGCGTGAACCTGGATACGGACCAGAACCCGCGCGAGAACACGTCGCTGGAGAAGCTGACGAGTCTGAAGCCTGCGTACACGGCGGACGGCCAGGTGACGGCCGGCAACGCGAGCCCACGCACGGACGGGGCGACGATCTGCCTGATCATGGAGAAGGCGATGGCGAAGGAGAAGGGGTTGAAGCCGCTGGCGACGTTCCGCCACGCGGCGTCCGTGGGCGTCGACCCGACGATTATGGGGATCGGCCCGGTGCCGGCGACGCAGAAGCTGCTGAAGCGCAGCGGGATGGCGCTGGACGACTTCGACATTATCGAGATCAACGAGGCGTTTGCCTGCCAGGTTCTGGCCTGCGGCGCGGAGCTGAAGTGGGACTGGGACAAGGTGAACCCGAACGGCGGCGCGATCGCCATCGGGCACCCGCTGGGCGCGACGGGGACGCGGCTGATCGGGACGATCGCCTACGAGATGCGCCGCCGCGATGCGGAGTGGGGCCTGGTCACGCTTTGCATGGGCGGGGGAATGGGCATGGCGCTGGCGCTGCAGCGCGAAAATTACGACTGGTAGGGCCGGGCCGCCTGGAGCGGCCTTAGGGAACCCGCGCGACGTCCGCCTCGACGGCGGGATAGCGCAGCCCGCCGCGGGCTAGGACTGCTCTGCCGGTTCCAGGTGATCGAGTCCGGCTTCGCCGGACTGTGGGAGCCGAGACTCGCTGGTGAAGGGAAGGTCGTCGCGTTCGACGTGGAGCACCAGGTCAGGCCGGTATCCGGCCACGTAGTCGATTACGGCGTAGAGGGCGATGATGGAGCCGAGCAGCTCCGCCATCTCCTGGACGGTGACCATCAAGAAGAGGAGCAGGCCGCCCTGACCGCTGGCGTCGACCCTCCAGCCCTCAAACATCTCGAGGACCACGCCGCCGCTGAACGTCAGCCCGGCGCCGAACAGCAGGAGAGCCATGGTGCGGCCCGGAAGGCGGAGGACGAACGGCAGAAAGAGGACTGTGAGAACCGCGACGATGGGAATGGCAACGACAAGCCAGGCCCAGTGAAGAAGGCCGCTGAACCCGTACTCGTCGGAGAGCGGCCTGCTGAGGGCTTCGTGGAGCTGGGCCATGTCGTCGAGGCTAAGGAACAGCGGGATGAGCGCGATCGCGAACCATTGCCACCAGTGGCGGTCGCGTTCCTGGTACTTCATCAGCCCCACGAACGCGAAGCCGAAACCCACCAGCGCCAGCAACATGCTCGCGAACCACGTGGGGACGTTGTTCTCTTCGTCCAGGTTCCACATGGCCGTTGCCCGGTCCGGCAGGTCCGCACCGACGGTCGTCCTGACGGCTTCAGCCGCGAGATGCAAAATCAGGAGCAGCACAGCGATGGCCACCAGGAAGAGCGCGATGCGGAGCGGGGAAACGCGCGTTTCGAATTTGCGGTTCATATTCACCTGTAGACAAGAGTCCTGCGCCGACGCAATCGTTACAGGACGAAGGGGCGCAGTGAGGCTGGCAATGGGTGCGCGCGAGCACGCGTCGGGCGCGATCCTTCCGGGCTCGGACATCCACCTTGTGCGGCAGTATCACGGGTCGCGATACGTGGACAACGACGTGAAGATGCGGCTGAAGGTGGAGCTGACGAGCCACCAGCCGGATGTGGTGCTGGCCCTCTCAAGGGGGCTTAGCGTTCTGCCTAGAGCGCGAACTCACCCTCGACGACTCGTCTCAAGAACTCGTCCACGGGGGCGCCCACCGTGCCTTCATACTCGGGGTTCTTCGCTATCCACTCCTGCCAATGCTCTTCAGAACTGAAGAGGTTGTTGACGCCTCACCCGCCACCGTAGAACGAGTAAATCGACTCCGGCTCTGTACGGGTCAGCCTGGAGTTTTCGATGGTCAGAGTCAGGCGATCGAGGCAGTGCGGGCAGGAGTCCTCGATGTCGAGCCTGTCATCCCGATAGATGCTGCTGACCAGCAGCATGAAGTCGACTGCTCACGGGACGTTGAAGACCTCGCCGCCTGTCCGGACGGTATGGAAGAGTAATCCGACGCCGTCAAGCAGACTTTCGTGTCCTGCCGCCAGTTGCCAGGCGTCCGGAGCCAGCAGGCCGATGCGTGTCAGCATCTGCTTAACCGGCCCCCATTCCTCGGGGCGGAGGCCGGCGTGATCGCGCGCTTCGTCCTCGCCTTTGCCGAGGAGCAGCGCCCGACCGGCTAGCTTTTCCCGGTTCGTCAGCGTCACAGTAGGGGCCGAGACGCCAAACCGAACCTTCTCCGCAAGCCGGCCCGGGTCCGATTCCAGGTGGTCGTAGAGCCGCCAGCGCAGGGCATCGTCATGGGGCAGGCCCATCGCCGTCTGAGCTTGATCGATCGTAGTGATGTCGAGCGGTTTCTTCCAGCGCTCGTCCAGAAATGCTAGAACGTCATCAAACATGAGGCCCTCGAATCATGGGTGCCACAGTATGCTGGCCCAAATATACGCCAAAGCGTATACTACCTGTCAAGATGATCAGCCAAATCACTCCCCTGGTGCGGCCCTCGGCCGTTGGCGCCGGGGTTACGGCGAAGTTCTTCCGCGGGCTGGGCGATCCGACGAGGATCCGCGTGCTTCAGCTTCTGTCAGAGAGAGAGCGCACCGTCGGTGAGTTGGTTGACCTGACCGGCGCGCTCCAGGGTCGCCTTTCGAGTCACCTGGCATGCCTCCGCTGGTGTGGGTTCGTCGCTGCGCGCCGGGAGGGACGCCTCGTGTACTACAGGATCGCCGACGACCGCATCCTCAGTCTTCTCGCGACGGCGGATGAGTTCGTAGCCGAGCACGGGAAGTCAGTCGATCTCTGTCGCGTGATCGATGGCGGGGACTAGGCGATGGGTCGCCTCGAAGGAGCTGGTCCCAGCCAGGGAGTGACGTCGATCGTCGCACCTCTCCTCATATGTCTGCCTGGCCACGCTCGCACTCGTCGCGGTGCTCACCGGAGTGGGGATTGGAACCATCGGATCATTTCTGACTGACAACGGGCTTCTGTTAGCATTCGCCGCAGTTGCCGCTACGCTACTCGCGTTTGCTCTTGCCTTCGGTTTACGCCGATTGCTCGATGGGAGGCGTCACTATGCCAACGAACATCACTAGACCCGAGCTAGAAGAGTTGATTCGCGACGGGGCGCAAATCGTTGACGTGCTGCCTCCGGCCGAGTTCGCGGAGTACCACCTTCCAGGCGCGATCAGCCTCCCGCTGAAGGAGTTGGACGCCACCACCACCGGACGGCTGGCCAAAGACAAGCCGGTAGCTGTCTACTGAATGGACGGGCTCTGAGACATGAGCCCACGAGCCGCGTGGCGGCTCGAAAGCCTCGGTTTCACGAAGGTATACGACTACGTCGGCGGCAAGTCTGACTGGATCGCCGCCGGGCTTCCGGTCGAAGGCGAACAGGCGAACGTTCCGCGCGCCATCGACGTCCTGAAGCGTGACGTTCCGACGTGCCGACCTTTCGATCTGATCGGCGACGTCAGCGACCAGGTCGAAGCGGCGCGCGAGGATGTCTGCATCGTTACCAACGATGAAGGGATCGTCCTGGGGAGGTTGCGCCGACGGGCGCTGGCCACCGATCGTGGGAAGGCCGTTCACGAAGTGATGGAGTCGGGCCCCACCACGACGCGCGCAGACGCCTGGCTGGAGGGCCTCGTGCAACGTCTCCACAACGCTGATGTGCGGAGCATGCTCATCACCACACCGGAGGGGACACTGCTGGGCGTCGTATACAGAGAGGACGCGGAACGGGCCCTGGACGAGGCCAATGGATAGGGAGATGTTCGATCGGGCCGTTGCCTGATCGGGCGACTCGCGGGACAGGACAGTCGACGGACTACAGCGTAATCGTCCTGTACAGCAACACGCCTCCGAAGAGCACGATCAGATATGATCCCATGGCCGCGAGCACGCCGTTCGTCAGCCAGCCCGTGCTTTCCCGGAACGAGGTCATCCCGCGCGAGACCTGACGGCGGTCCGTTCCGGCGACGATGAGGCCGCCGAGGACGACGGCCGGCACGACGCGGCCCAGTCCGTAGGCGCCCAGCAGGACGGCCCCGTACAGGGGGTTCGCCGCCGCCACCGCCCAGCCCAGGATGATGTAGTACTGGGGCATGGGGCAGCCGATACCCAGGCCAGCCCCGAACGTACCGCCAAGCACGAGCGCCCGCTGGTAGGGCCTGTCCTGCCCAGGCAAGTCTGGCCCGGTTACTCTGCCGAAGAGGCTCGGCAGGTGAAAGGCCCCGATTTCGCTGAGAGCGTAGGCGATCGCCAGGATGCCCAGAGCGGAGTAGAGCCCGACGGCGAGGCTCATCTTCGCCGACATCGGCTCCAGCAGGTCGAGAATGCCCCCGCCGGCCAGGCCGAGGCCAAGTCCGACGGCGGCCAGGGGCAGAGCGCTCGCCGCCAGGAAGAGCCCGCTCAACACGCCGCGTTGGGCCAGCCCCTTTCGAGAGCCCAGGATTGACGGCATGACGAACACCGAGGGGTAGCCGCAGGGCAACACGATCATGGTCGCGCCGATGACGAAGGCAGCACCTATTGCCACGAGGGAGCCGGGGCCGCCCGCAGAGACGGCCGCGCCCGAGGCGAAGCCGAAGATTTCGGTGTCCAGCACGCCGGCCTGCCAGCTAATGAGGGCCAACGCCGCCCCGACGGCCAGCGCCGCCAGGAACCGGCTGGTCTGGCCGCCGCGATCCCACAAGGACCTGGTCTGTTCTGCGCTCGTCGTCATGTCAGCCATGCTCTGGTTTCTATCTCTTCTACCCGACACGGCTAATCCGGGCTGAACCCCACTTCGTCCAGGGCCTCACGGATCTGGTCGAGGGTTACGGCCGACTCATCGAAGTTCAGGCGCACGCGTTTGGTTTCTGGATCGGCCTCCACTATCGCGACTGTCGGCAACGTTTGCAGCGTCTGAGTAATCGTCTTTGTACAGCTATCGCAGTGAATCGCCGGGATCGTCAGGGTCGTTTCTATCGCCATCTTGAGCACGTCCTTTCGTCTCTTTCCCCAACCTTAGACGTTCCAGTCGAGGTGAAGGTCAATACCTGTCTGGGAGATTCTTCGGATGCTTCTCTGAGCGGGTGAGGCTCCGGCGGCAAGTCTAGGGCCGCGAGGAGCGGGCTTTGGGTGATCCTGTGCGTTGCTTGCCGGGCCGGCGAAACTCGAGCCAGGCTAACGCGGCCTCACCCTTGGCGTGAACTCCCTGTTCGATGATGCCGCAGACGCGGGCGCCCTCCGGCATGTCTTCAAGACGCTGGGTCGCTTCGTCGTGGAGGCTGGCCAGCCCGCGGCGGAAGCTGCGCAGGTCTTTGAGGACACCGTCCACCTGCTTTAGCTTCTGCTCCAGGAGGGCGAGGACGTGTACGCATGGGGGCTCGTTCTGCTCGTGGAGGAGCAACACGTCGCGGATGTCGTCGAGCGAGAAGCCCAACCGTTTGGCTTTGGAGACGAATTCGAGCCGCTCAACGTCCTCCGGCCCGTACAGCCGATAACCGGCGTCAGAGCGCTCGGGTGCTGAGAGCAGTCCGATTAGTTCGTAGTACCGAATCGTCTTTGTGCTGAACCCGGTCTGCTGCGCCAGTTCTCCGATCTTCTTTTTCGTCGGCATGACTACCCTACCGTTTCCGTTGGCCGTTCCTTGTACCCAGGATAGCTTAAACCTTCCAGTCGCCTGTAAGGGCGAGATGTCCTGACTTCGAGTCGAGTCCGGCCTGGGGGTGGGGCTGACCGCCGTTCCCAGGTGACCAGAACCTCCGCGCCCATGTCGGGGCAGTCGCCTTCCTGCGCCACACCTGGTCCAGCCTCGAAGCGGAGGAACTCTACTGCCTCGCACTGCCTCCTGTGGCTCGGCGAGGAGCGCCGTGGCACTTCTTGTACTTGCGACCGCTGCCGCAGGGACACGGCTCGTTGCGCCCCACACTGGCGAACGGGTCATCCCTCTCTCGATCCTCGTCGGCGTATGAGGCCATGATCTCCGCCGGCGCCCGTCCCTGGCGCAGCAGCTCCGCCATTGTCCGCATCGGCCGGTCCACATGGTTGAAGAACATCTTGTACCCGGCGCAGAGGTAGTTAAGCCCGCGTTCGCCGTCCGGCGTTTCAATGAAGCGGTTCTTGGGGCATTCCCCGTGGCAGGCGAAGCGGACATCGCATTCACGACAGTAGCGCGGCAGGGTATCCAGCTTGTCTCGCCCGAACTTCTGCTGCCGAACTGAAGCGACCAGCTCGATCAATTGCTCATCCTGGATGTTCCCGAGCAAGTAGCTGGGTTCGACGAAATGGTCGCATGCGTATACGTCACCGTTGTGTTCAAGAGCCAGCCCAAGACCGCAGGTTCGATCAAACACGCACATGCCCGAAGAAGGCAGGCCCAGCCAGCTTCGCACCGCGGCCTCGAAGGTCTGCACGAACACCCGACCGACGTCGTTCCGCACCCACTCATCGAAAATGGTGCTCAGGAAGATGCCAAACTGCTCCGGTTGAACCGAGCGCTCGGAGACCGTATTGCCTTCTTGATAGAGCGTCTGCCCATCCGCGTTGATGCGCTCCACCACAGGGATGAACTGCATCCAGCTCGTTTCGGCTTCATCGCGTAAGAAGCGGTAGACCTTCAGCGGATGGCCGGCGTTGACGCGATTCACGGTGGTCAGGATATTGTGCTCGACGCCGTGCTTCTGAAGCAGCCGCAGTCCCCGCATCACCTTGTCGAAGGTGCCCGAGCCGCCTCTGTCCACCCGGTAGGCGTCGTGCAACTCCTTGGGCCCGTCCACGCTGAGGCCGATGAGGAATTGGTGCTCCTTGAAGAATGAACACCAGTCATCATCCAGCCTGGTGGCGTTGGTCTGCATGGTGTAGACCATGTTCTGGCCCGGCTTCTTGTACTTCTCAGCGTACTCCACGGACAGCTTGAAGAAGTCCAGCCCCATCAGCGTGGGTTCGCCCCCCTGCCAGGCGACAGTAACCTCCGGAGTTCGGTGCGATTCGATGAGTTGCCGGATGTAAGTCTCGAGCAGGCCGTCAGCCATTCGAAAGCGGCTGCCGGAGTAGAGCCTCTCCTTGGGCAGATAGAAGCAATACTTGCAGTCCAGATTGCAGACCGCCCCCGTCGGCTTGGCAAGGAGGTGGAACGCGGGGGGCGCGTCTCCCGGAATAGTCAGCATTGCACTCTTTTCGTGTGTGAGGGACTCTACCACATGGCCAGCGTCGTCGCGGGCTGCCTCCGCAGTCAACCCGCCATAGTCAACTGAGAAGGCGCATCAACGAAGGCGGTTGCGCACCTGGTGAATCATCCGGGGCGAATAGCCGATGACTGGTGGCACACGGAGGGGTCAGGGGGTGATCAGGACTGCCGACCCGATCGCGGGACAGTTCTCTTCCTGCGTCACGCTGAGACCAGCGTCGAAGCGGAGGAGCTTGAGCGAGTCCACGGGCGTCATGGCATCGATACAGTCAACGTCGCCCCAGATGTGCGGCGAGGCGTTCAGGACCTCGATATTCTGGCCCATGTCCGGGCAGTCGCCCGTATTCGTTGGCAGGCCAGCGTCGGCGCGCAGTACGAACAGGGAGTCCACGGGGTCCACCTGCAGCGAGCAGTTGTTGTCGCCCCAGGTGAGCGTTTCCGGCTCGGGTGTCGGGGTGGGCGAGGGTGTCGGGGTGGGCGAGGGTGTCGGAGTAGGTGAGGGTGTCGGCGACGGCGTTGGCGACGGTGTCGTTGCCACGTCGACACCCCAGTCATGGCGGGTGTCGACCGCGCCGGGCGGTGAGATGCTGGATGCGCCGGTGCCGTCCGGGTTGGCGACGATGATGGACTGCACCGGCAACAGAGCGGCGCCAGCGGCCGCCACTATCTGGGCGTAGGCTATCCGCGTCCCGTCTGGTGAGAACGTCGGATTGAACTGGTTCAGGCCGGAATCGTTGGTGACCAGCTCGAAGTTCGTGCCGTCAGCGTCCATCACGGCGATGTTGAGTGCGCCAGTGTTGCCGCCGCCGGAGACCGCCAGCGCCGCGGCGTGATCGAAGATGATCCGCTGTCCATCGGGGGACCAGGACGGGTTGTGATCCTCATCGTCTGGTGAATTGGAGAGGTTGGTCTGGCCGGTGCCGTCGGCGTTCATCACCCAGATGTCAGCCTCGCCGAGGGGGCCTGTCTGGCGCACGTAGGCGATCTTGTCCCCGAGAGGCGACCAGGCGGCGCCGAGCTCGTTTCCTGCGGGTGTGCTCGTGAGGTTGGTGAGGCCTGTGCCGTCCAGGTTGATGGCGAAGATGTCGGCTAAAGGGAGGCCCGTGGAGCTGTTGAACGCGACTCTGTCGCCGCCGGGCGCCCAGGCGGGATCGCCAGTGCGGTCGTCAGTGTTGGGAATTTTCTGCAACGTGCCGTTTTGCATGTACCAGATCCCATCGTCCGTGGAACCCCCGAGGAAGAGGTGACGAAACACAATCGAATCGCGTTCGGGGCCGGCCGCCGGTTCCAGGTCCCAGAATCCCGGTGTCGTGATCTGCGCACGGCCAGTTCCGTCCGGGTTCATCGTCGTAAGGTGGCTCTCGCCACCGGATAGGTCGATGAAGACGATCTTGCCGTTCGTTCCGGGGAAGACGGCGTCCGTGGGATTCGTGTTGGCAGTTGTCAGGAGCAAGACGCCCACCGTGAGCGCAACCAGCGCAGCAAGAACGATCCGTGTCATTCGAGAGTCCTCCCATCGGCCGGAATCGACCGTCCAAAGCTTGTCACAGAGGTATCGTCACGTCAGAGCCGATCGCGGAGCAGTCGTCTTCCCGCGCTACGCCTGGCCCGGCGTCGTGGCAGAGGAGCTGCGCATAGCTGGCCGAGACATTGCACGCCATACTATGGATCGTTGCTGGGCTGGTCAAGGAGCGCGGGTCACGAAGACACCGTCACGCCAGAGCCGATTTCGGGGCAGCCGTTTTCCTGCGTTACGCCAAGCCCAGCGTCGTGGCGGAGGAGCTTGAGGGAGTCGACAGGCGTCAGCTGGCCGCCGCAATCGACGTCGCCCCAGCGCCGGACGGACAGGTCCTGCAGGTAGAGGACCCGGCCCATATCTGGACAACTGCCGGTGTCCGTGCTGAGCCCGGCGTCGTGGCGCAGCGTGAGCAACGAGTCGACGGGGTCGACGGAGCCGGAGCAATCGCTGTCTCCCCAGACGACGCCGAAGGGGGTTGCGGTTACCGGACCCCAGTCCGGTACGCCATCGAACCCGGCTCTGTTGGTGATGTTCGTCTGGCCGCTGCCGTTGGCGTTCATTACGAAGACGTCTTTGCTGCCGCTACGATCGCTTGTGAAGGCGATCATCGATCCGTCAGGCGACCACGCCGGACTGTTGTCGCTGCCGCTGTCGTCGTCCGTAGTGTTCACTCGGCCGCCGCCGTCGGCGTTCATCACGTAGATGTCCCCGGCGGCGCTGTAGGCGATCTTGCTGCCGTCGGGAGACCATGAGGGGTTCTCGTCGTAGGTGGCTGGACGGTTCGTCAGGTTCACGGGCTGACTTCCATCGGGGTTCATCACGTAGACCTCGCCGTTGCCATCACGAGAGGTGGTGAAGGCGATCTTCGAGCCGTCCGGCGAAAAGGCGGCGGCGCCGTCGAAGAGGGGGCTGTTGGAGATATTCGTCTGGCCGGATCCGTTAGCGTTCATCACGTACACTTCGTCGTTGCCGTCGCGGGTGGCGGTGAAGACGATCTTCGAACCGTCCGGCGAAAAGGCGGGGTCCCAGTCGCCACTATCGTTATCGGTAAGGCGCTGCACATCGCTGCCGTCGGCATCCATTACGTATATCTCGCTGTTGCTGTCCAGCCTGTCGGACTGGAAGACGATTTTCGTGCCGTCTCGGGACCAGGACGGGTCGTGATCGAAGCTCGCGCTGCTGGTGATGTTCGCGACGGCAGTTCCATCCGGGTTGACGACGTAGATGTCGCCGTCGCTCTCCCGGTCGCTCTGAAAGACGATCTGGCCGTTCGTTCCGGGGAAAGCGGTCCGGGCGCTCTCGGCGTCGATCAGGAGAAGACCGATGGAGAAAACGATCCCGATGGAGACAAGGGCTAGTCGGATTGGCATCGGCGCCTCCAGACTCTCAAGTTAGCGCCGATCATATCAGCTATCAGCCGTTGAGAGAGTGGCGATCGGGCTCGTTCTGTTGACAGTGCTTGTCCGACACGCGCGATGCGGGCGGGTGGGCGCGTTGGGATCCGACCGGGGTATTAAGAGTCCGCCAATCGCTGGGCCTGGCGTTGGAGCCCTCGCCAGATATAGAGAGCGCGTCTCAGGGGGCTGCCTCGCGACGAATCCTCTCGTCGCGTATCCCATATACGTGCTGACGAGGGGACTCTATCGGGACCAGCCCGAACAATCCGCCGCTCGGTGCCCGTTCGCTCCTAGTTCAGCCAGTGGAAGTTGTCGAACAGAATGGTGCTGTCGAAGAACTGGTCACTGGCGTCCCAGACGGTAAATCGGATGGTGTAGGTCTCGCCACCCGAAACAGGCACCACGATCTGTTCCCACTGGGAGGCACCACCGTCCTCGAACCCCGTCCCGAGGAGCTCAACCGTACCACCTGGGCAGGTATAGACGCCCGTTGGCGCGCACAGCTGCATCGTGCCGACGCTGTCGGCGCTGACCGGCGCGTTCAAGCTGTCAACCAGGACGTTTGCACCGTCGACCAGCACCGCCGCGCCATCAACGAATTCCGTGCACACATAATTCGGGTAGTCGTGCGTGTAGTATTTCCAATCGAAAGCGAATGCATTCGCGCCGGCGGGAGCTTCCACGGTTACTTCCAGGGCCGCGCCGTCGGATGAGTTCGCCGGCGCCGCACATCCTGGGGGCGTCATCGGGAATCCAGCCGGAAAGCCGTGACTCAAGCCCTTGCTCGTACCTGCAATGCTGCCCACGAAGCCCGGGTCGTTCCGGTCACGCGAGACGCCGCTCGACAGCGCCACGAGCATAGCGCCTTCCTGGGGAACCACGCTCGCGCCCCAGTCGGCGAGAGTGTCATGCCCGAGGTCGTACGCACCACCCGGAGCCGCCACGCCGTCCGGGAGGACCCACGAGGCGGACAAAAGCCCTTCACATACGCCGATAGCTTCCGCGGAGTCCACCGCGTCCTTTGAGAACGCGTTGATACCGCTGTCGCAAGCTACCTGCGGCGCCAGAGTCGGAGTGGGGGACGGCGCCGGGCTCGGCGTGGGCGTTGGCGTCGCCGTCGGCTGAGACGGCGTGCAAATGATGCCACCGTCACCATCGAATCCCGACACGAATGAGCCGGACGGACACACCTGGCCAGCGAGGGCAAGGTTCCCCGGCACGCCACTCGGGCCAGGTTCTCCAGGCGCTCCAGTGGCCCCGGGTGCACCGGGTTCCCCAGAGGGCCCCGGCTGTCCGGGGACCCCGGACGGACCCGGTTCTCCCTGAACTCCCGCCTGATTCCACGTTATGGCGTCTTCAAAAGGCTTGCACTCGGACGCCTCATCCACTATCCGGACGTTCCCCGTCGCCCTTTGAACGCAGCCGACGATCTCGCCACCGTTAGCGCCTATGTTGGTGATCGCCAAAGCGGCTGCGGCCACCACAAAGACAATGCCAATGAACACCAGCGCCCGGCTGGTCAATGAAGCTGACGATGAAAGCATGCCGCACCTCTTGGAAAACGATGTGAGTTGTGGGTCGTAGCAGGGCCAACATGAGAAGCACCTTCTTCATATCGTCCCTCCGCGTGATCCAGCCAAATACTAGCTGTGCCTGATGAAAGCTGTATCGGCTAAATTACTTAGTTCTCTGTGGGGAGTTGCATTACGATGGCCCGGGTGAGCGGGGGCGCCCTACAGCCACCGGCGGAAATCGTATCTGGAGCGGGAGACCGGGATCGAACCGGCGACCCTCTGCTTGGAAGGCAGATGCTCTACCACTGAGCTACTCCCGCTCGCAGGTCGATTGTATAGCGGACTGGCGCGATGGGGCAGACCCGGCGCCTCCAGGCGTCCTCTCTACAAGGCTGCCGCGGTCAGCCGGACGGGGCGTCGGTGCGGAGGCGGTAGCCGCGGCGCGGCAGGTTCTGGATGAGGTCTGGCGCGCCGATGGAGGCGAGCTTGGCGCGAATGGCGCGGATGTGCGTGCGCAGGGCGTCAGTGTTGCGGGTCTCGGTGGCCCAGACGCGGTGCATCATCTCGTCGGTGGGGACGACTGCGCCGCGCGCGGAGGCGAGCGTCTGCAGGATCTGCACTTCCCGACCGGTGAGGACAGCGCCGCGATCGCCCAGTCTGATGGTGTCGGTCCCGGAATCGAGGATGACGCCGCCGGGCAGTTCGAGTTCGCGAGTGCCACCGATGCCACGGACCAGGAGCTGGAGCGCCTGGCGCAGTTCGCGCAGGTCCAGCGGGCGCCGGAAGATCTGGGTAGCGCCACGCGGGAGGCGCCAGCGGTTCCAGCGAGTGGACTCCCCGGCGATGACGGCAAGCGGCACGTCGCGGCCGGTGTCGTTGATGACGCGACGCGCTTCGGCGACGTCCTCCGGGAAGAGGGCGTCGGCGACGACCGCGTCGACGCGCATCGTAACGAGCGCGCGCGTGGCGGCGTCGCTATTTTCGGCAACGGCAACGTCGACGCCGCTGCCGGACATGGCGCGCCTGACGAGGCCGCCGAGTGAGGAGTCCGCGGTAATGAGAAGCGCGCCGGCCATAGATACTGCCCCCTTTATGCGCCTATGATTGGTTTGTATGAGTCCACTTCGAGGAGCCAGGCTGTGAGGCTGGGAATGGTGCGCATCGCCTGGCTCGTACTCGCGATTCTGGCGGCGTTCGTAATATTCGTCGAGTGCATTGCTGACGTCGGTGGTAGTGCGACGCCGATCCCGAGGCCAACGGCGATGCGCCAGGTCAGCGAGCCGTTCCCGCTGTACTCGATCAACTCGAATATCTGATCTCCGTTGTCGTAGCGCACGAGGATGTGCGCATCGTCTGTCGTGAACCACGCCTTCTGGTCGCGGCCGGCGTCGATCTCGACGAGCCAGGTGTCGAAGGCGCCGGCCGGCACTTCGATCATCTCGCCGCCGGTGACGTCCAGCTTGACTGCCAACCGCTGCGGCGGCGCGGGCGCCTGACAGGCGACGATGTCCGCGTACTCGATGTCGAATCCCTGTGAGAAGTCGATCGTGCGCCAGATGAAGAGGTCGGACCAGCTGTCGTAGGCGATGTTGGGGACGTCGAGCGTATCGGTGCGTTCCCCGTCCTCGCGCTCGTTGAGGACGGTGACGTCGCTGCCCTCGTATTCGGCGGTGCAGTTGGCGACACCGTCGGGCCCGTCGATGACGTAGGTCGTGCGGAGCGGTTGGAGGTCGGCGCGGGCGACGACGACGACAGCGTCGTTCGTGAACTCCTTGCCGGGAAAGCTGAAGTTCTGACGCAGGAGGTAGGCGTCCGCGCCTTCGGGATCGACGGTCATTTCCAGCGTGCCGACTTCGTCGCCGTCGTCGTCGAGGACGCGGTAGGTGGCGCGCTCTTCGTCCGGCCAGGGTATGCGGGTGACGATGTCGGTGGACTTGATGTTGTCCTCAGCGCAGGCGGCGAGGAGCAGGGCGGCAGCGAGGGCGACGATGATGAGGCGCATGCTGTCCTATGGACCCGCCGCGATGACTTCGCGGGTACGGCCGAGCGCTTCTTCGATGTCGCCGCGCTCGATGCCGAAGTGCGTGACCCAGCGGATGCGGCGGCGGCCCTCGTCGAAGCAGAGAACGCCTTTGGCGGCGAGACGCTCGACGAAGACGCCGGTGTCCCAGCCTTCGATTGAGAAGTAGATGAGGTTCGACTGCGGTTCGGGGTCGAGGCGGACGCCGGGCATCTCACGGAGGCCGGCGGCGGCGAGGCGGGCGTTCTCGTGGTCTTCGGCGAGGCGGGCGACCATGTTGTCGAGGGCGTAGATGCCGGCCGCGGCGAGCACGCCGGCCTGTCGCATGCCGCCGCCAAGCACCTTGCGGTTGCGGCGCGCCTCACGGATGAAGTCGCGCGAGCCGCAGATGACGGAGCCGACGGGGCAAGCGAGGCCCTTGGAGAGGCTGAAGCAGACAGAATCGGCGTAGGCGGCGAGGCTGGCCGGGGCGACGCCCAGGGTAGTGGCAGCGTTGAAGATGCGCGCGCCGTCCATGTGAACCGGCAGGCCGTGCTCGTCGGCAAGCTGGCGGACGGAGGCGAGGTCTTCTTCGTCGAGGACGGTGCCGCCGCAGCGGTTGTGCGTGTTCTCCACAGTGATCAGGCCGGTCCGCGGGAAGTGGTCATCGTCGGGGCGTATCTTCGCGCGGGCCTCGGCCAAGTCCAAGCGGCCCTTGGCATCGTTGCGGACGGGCCGCAGACCGATGCCGCCGAGGGCCGAAGCGCCGCCCTGCTCGAAGAAGAGGATGTGCGCCTCTTCGCCAACGATAACCTCGGCGCCGCGTCCGCAGTGCGTGAGGAGCGAGACGAGGTTGCTCTGCGTGCCGCTGGCGGTGAAGAGCGCAGCTTCCTTGCCGAGGCGCTCGGCGGCCATCTCCTGGAAGCGGTTGATGGTGGGGTCTTCGGCGAAGACGTCGTCGCCGAGCTCGGCTTCGGCCATCGCCGCGCGCATCTCAGACGAGGGTAGAGTCAGCGTGTCGCTGCGCAGGTCAATCGGGCTCATTCCTACGGATCCGTCGGACAGTCGTTCGTGCCGGCCCGACCGTAGTCGTCGTCAAGGCGAACGATGTCTTCGAGTTCTGGGGTCGAGACCTCGAAGAGGCGGGCGTCCTCCAGCGCTTCCATGCGGTGGACGGCGCCGGGCGGAAGGACGACGACGGCGCCGGGCCCGGCGATCACTTCGCGGTAGTCGCCGGGGCGGGCGCTGGAGCCAAGCGTGTACTTGATGCGGCCGGAGTCGACGTACTGCGTCTCGTGCTTGCGCTCGTGGTACTGGAGGCTGAGGCGGTGGCCCTTCTTGACGGTGAGGATCTTGCCGGCGTAGCGGTCGGTATGGGCGAACCAGATCTCTTCGCCCCAGGGCTTGTTTACTGCCCTGGGTTTGCCGATCTGCGCTTCGCCGGGAGCGGATGGCTCGTTGGTCATCCCCGGCGGGCTATCCTCTGCGCTCCCAGAGCGTCTGGTAGCTCTCGCCGCCGCGGATGGCGGTGACGACTTCGCGCTTCTCGCGTCCGGCCAGCTCGTCGGAGGCGC
>SDBS01003023.1_pt1 | contig 16548 bp, 27 predicted proteins | sample 2277091 | NCBI WGS metagenome assembly SDBS01 (sample SAMN10404972, study PRJNA504765) | marine sediment metagenome | isolation source: marine sediment core GS10_PC15, 163 cmbsf | place: Arctic Ocean: Southern Knipovich Ridge | collected 2010 | reverse complement strand
AGACACTGGCTTGGCTTGGTGGTGCCATACCGCACGTTGATGTCCGGTTCCTGTACGACTACCGCGGAGGGGACAAAGCCAAGGTGGTCATCTGGGGCGGTAACGGTGTAATTCAGGCGCTGGAGAGTGGGATACCGGGATTCACCGCGGCGTTGGCAGCGGTCGGTGCTGCGTCGTGACAGATAGGCGCTGGGCACTCCTTATTGGATCCGGACTGGCGATATCGCCCATCCACAGCTTGTGGCTGACCAACCTGGTTACCTCAGACGGTGTGGTGACCTTCTTTCTCCCCGCCTTCGGGTACGCCATCTGGATAATCGCTACTCTACTCTACCTCACCTGGAAGGTGGACTGGAGGACGGTAGACTGGGGACCGTGGCAGTTGATCGTCCCGATGGGCGTCATCATCCTGTCGATGGGGATAACCGGTGTCGTCTACGGTACTGGTCCATCCGACTACTACGGGTGGGCACCCCTCCTGTTTGGCCTAATCCTGTTCGCCCTGTACCTGCTGTCTCGGCGGCTGGGCAAGGATATCTTCATCGCGTTCGTCCCCTTCGTCGTCGTGGTGGCTATCAGTGTCATTGTCTCAGGAATCATCAATCCGGGGGTGGCCACCGGTGGGCTGATATCCAACTATGCGGCATCGGCCGGATTCCTCATATTCGGTACTGTCGTCAGTCGGTTCAAGTGGCAGTGGGTACTCGCCACTGTGGCGTTCATCGCGTTGTTCTTCGTCGGTACCTTGGAAGCCGTGTTTGTTGTAGGTGTCTTGGGGATAGTGGTGCTGATCCGTCGTGATGTCAGTCGGAAGGTGGTAGCCATTGCCACTGTCGGCGTGTTGCTGATCGGCGGTTGGTGGGCGCTGGGGCATCTTGTGCCACTATACGAGGGGAACTACAACCTGTCGGCCCTTGGCGAGGTCTTGTCCGGCGGTGAGTTGACTGAGTCTGCCCTGGACGACATCACCACCGACCGCTGGTGGGGAGTTGTCAACGCAGCCCGTAACCTGAATATGATCGGGCACGGGTATACCATGATGACCTCACCGGACACCCACATGGTGCATTTCGCCCCGATGACTATTGTTGACCAGATCGGGCCGTTGGCTGCGATTGCGTGGGTATGGGTGACGGTCTGGTGCTTCGTGAAGACGAAGTGGAAGTATGCTTGGATAGCCGTCATGGCGATGTCGGTGTTTGACCACTACGTGTGGACGCAGTTTGCGCCCTGGTGGTGGGTACTGGTGGGTGTGTCGGCCGCGTCGATGGACGGTGAGTCTGACAAGATATTCAGGAGGGACAGCAGTGAAATATGAGGTGCCGATTCCCCGCCGTGTACGGGTAGCTGCTATGCCAGCCACTGTGCGTTGGGGCGGAGAGGCCGACGAGGAGTTACTGGAGAAGGAGTTCCACGGATTATACGGCGGCAACCGTGCAGGGGATCGGCGTATCCTTCTGGATAGCAAGCTGAACGACTCTCAGTTCAGTGCGACATTCATACATGAAGTACTGGAGTACATCAACGGTGTCCATACAGGACAGGATATAGACCACCGGACGATAACGACCTTCTCTACGGGCCTACACCAAGTATTCGAGGGTATGGGGCTAAGATTTATCGCCGGAGACAGGAACGGGGAGGCAAGGACATGAGGTACTTGGTAACTGGTGGCGCCGGGTTCATCGGGTCTAATCTGGTGCGGCTGCTGTTGGAGAAAGGGCACGAAGTAGAGATCATTGACGACCTGAGCACTGGTTCCTCCGGGAACGTACCGTACGGCGTGGAGAAGACGCTCATTGGAAGCTACAAGGACATGATACCGTATCTGGGGGCGTGGAAGCGGGAGAAGTATGATGGCATCTTCCACCTGGGGATGCCGTCCAGCACTCCCCTGTACCGGGAGGACCGGGGGAACGTCTACCGCGTCGTTGAGGACTTCGTCCACATCATGGAATACGCGGCGGAGCACAAGCTACGCGTTGTCTATGCCTCCTCATCGTCGCTCTACAACGGCAACCCGACGCCGTGGACCGAGGACTTGTCGATTCCGGTCACCGACTACTACACGGAGGCCCGGTACTACGTGGAGCGCCTCGCCAGGGTCTACAACGAGATGTGCGGTGTCCAGTCAATGGGACTGCGCCTCTTCTCGGTGTACGGTCCACACGAGGAGTACAAAAAGCAGTACGCCAACCTGCTTACTCAGCTGCTGTGGGCGAAGCGGGACGGCAAGACCTTTGAGATTTACGGCGACGGTGAGCAGCGGCGAGATATGGTGTACGTCGCAGATACCGTCCGGGCGTTTGCGATGGCGATGGAGGCGGAGGATATCGCCTGCGACGTACTCAACATCGGCTGGGGGGCCAACTACTCGGTCAATGAACTGGCCAAGATGGTTGGTGCTGAGGTGTCGTACACGGAGAATCCAATCAAGAACTACGTCCTGGATACCCTGGCCGACACGCACAAGACGTGGGATCTCTTGGGCTTTGCTACACAGTACTCGGTTGAGGAGGGGCTGAAGTGCTTACGGTCATACTACCTACCCGGAACGAAGTAGCCACCATCGGGAGGATGATTGACGAGATTCGTGCCCTTCCCGTTGAGGCCGATATCGTTGTTCTGGATTACAAGAGCACGGATGGCACTCGGGAACTGGCGCTGACCAAAGGCGCCACCTTGATAGACGAGGCAGAGAAGGGTAAAGGTGCTGCCGTACGGAAGTACTTCCAAACGAACCCCCCCGGTGATATCGTGATGATGGACGCCGACTGCACGTATCCCGTGGACTGCATCCCTGACGTACTATGGAATCTGCGCGCCGGAGCGGACGTCGTTGTCGGCTATCGTCACTGGAAGTTCCCAGGTGCTATGTCCCGAGTACACCGATTCGGTAACTCCATGCTGTCCCTCCTTGCGTCTGTCCTGTTTCTCCACCGCGTTCACGATGTCTGCTCCGGGATGTGGGGCTTCAGCCCCGGCGTCGCTGGCAATCTCCGCTTCTTGGTAAGTAACGGATTTACCTTGGAGGCTGATCTGTTTGCCAACGCCGTCCGGTATTGGATGAGAATAATCCAAATACCAATCGAATATTTCCCCCGGCCAGACGGCAGTACCGCCAAGTTGACGACGTTCGACGGGGTCAAGATTGCCTGGTTCCTGCTGATGAGCCGGCTGGGGCGACGCGGGTGAAGGTAGTGCTGGTCAATCCACCACTGACCACCGAGGAACGGTACGGGGTACACTTCCAGAGCGGTGGGAAGACTCCCCCACTGGGCTTGGCCTGCCTTGCTGCCGTGCTGCAAGACCATCAGGTGGACGTACGCATAGTAGACGGGGCTATCTCCAACGACTACACCACCACCGTCGCTGATATCCTGTCTGACGGTCCTGATGTGGTAGGTGTTACCGCTTCCACCGTGTCGATCCACAACGCCGCGGACGTCGCACGGATGGTCAAGGACGCAGACGAGTCGATTGTGACGCTGATCGGTGGACCACACGTCACGGCTACCCCTGAAGCGACCATGAAGCAGTTCCCGTCCTTTGATATCGGCGTTCTGGGCGAGGCGGAGGACACGGTAGTTGAGTTGCTGACAGACCAGATCAACTCTTGCAACATTGGGGATATTGACGGGCTTGCGATTCGCCAAGTTGATCGTGTCAAGTTGACAAGGCAACGGGCGCCGATCCAGAGCCTTGACGCCTTGCCGTATCCGGCATGGGAACTGCTCCCGGCGCTGGCGAAGCATTACTGCCCTCCAGTGCATACGGTGAGGCAGCTGCCGGCCGCTCTCTTGGTGACTTCTCGAGGATGCCCGTCCAAGTGCACCTTCTGCGACCGCAGCGTCTTCGGCCACAACATGAGGGCGTACAGTGCCGAGTACGTGATGAGGATGATTCGGGTGCTGTATCACGAATATGGTATCCGTGAGTTCCAGTTCCGGGATGACAACTTCCTCGCCTTTCGTCCCCGGCTGGTGGAGCTGTGCCGGCTGCTAAAAGCCGAGAACTTGGGTATCTCGTGGTCGCTGGCAGGCAGGGTTGATATGGTGAACCCGGAGATACTGCGGATGCTGGCCGAAGCGGGGTGCTGGCAGATATGGTACGGAGTCGAGAGCGGGTCGCAGCGGGTCTTGGACGCCATCAACAAGCAGACGAGGTTGACCACGATCAGGAAAGCGGTACAGCAGACCAAGGAGGCTGGGATCAGTCCCTGTGGCTTCTTCATGCTGGGGATGCCGACCGAGACGGCAGAGGATATCGAGGACACTATGCGCTTCTCCAGGGAACTGCCGTTGGACGAGGCGCACTTCACGTTCTTCACGCCGATGCCAGGTAGCGAGGTCTACGAGACGGTGGCGGAGTACGGGGAACTGGACGCCGACTGGAAGCGGACAAGTTGCTGGAACCCGGTGTTCGTGCCAAAGGGGATGACGGAACGGCAACTGGTGAAGATGTGGAAGCGGGCGACCTTGGGATTCTACCTGCGCCCGAGGATTGTATGGGGATACCTGCGCCGAATCAGGTCGTGGCGCCATGTTCGGATATACCTGTCCGGGGTGCTGGCGCTGCTGGAGTCAGTGTTTGTGAAGAAGTACACGGTGACGCGGGCAGGGCAAGCGGTAAGCCGCCGGGGTGAAAACCCGGAGATATTGGGTTCGACTCCCAAGCCCGCAACCAGTGACGGCACGAGAAAGGAGTACAAATGAATAGAACTGCTACCCCGCGGGACTTTGAGATGTTCAAGCGGGAGTTCACCAAGTACCAGAAGCTGTTTGGCTTGGCTGGGATCACGGTACGATTCAAGTTCAAGTCAGTAGACGATGGGTTTGCTTGCGTGGACATGAAGTATAGAGACATGGTTGCTGTTGTCACCTTGACCAGCGACTCAGTAGATTGGAGCAGCCGATCCGGAGGAGTGCGTGGGTCTGCACGGCACGAGGCAATTCACCTTCTCCTGATGCGGCTAGAAGGAGAAGCGATCTATCGCTATGCCACAGAGAACTCCATCTACGAAGCCCTCGAGGAAACAGTACACCGGCTGGAGGCTGTAATTCCATGAGCAAGCCATCAATCGCTGAAATCAAGACCTCCCTGTCCGACGAGAAGCGCCTTGCCGAGCAAGACGTATGGGCCATCCGGTACGGGATACGACCACTGTCTGCCTACGTCGCTTGGTTGTTCATCCGGTTGGGGGTGTCGTGCAAGCAGACGGTGGTGCTGGGGCTGCTATTGGGCCTACTGGGTGTCTTCCTGATAGCGGTTAGGTCGTGGGAGGACGCTGTAACCGGTATCGTGCTACTTATCCTCGGTTCTCTGCTGGACTACGTCGATGGGAATATCGCACGTGCTACGGGGACGACGGATAAGCTGGGCGCGTATCTGGACTTGACCGCCGACAACTTCATGGCGGCTGCGGTGCCTATTGCTGTGGGACTAGGGGTAGGGAACCCGCTCCTGGGGATTGTGCTAGCGCTCCTGTATACCTACAGCACCCTGTCGATCATGGACGGCCGGCAGGTGTTTGACGACGGCAAGAACATCTACAGGGGCGGTGGGTGGAATCTGTGGCGGCTGGCGTTTGTCGCTGGTACCAATGCCCAATCCCTGCATCTGCTGGTACTGGTAGTGCTGGCGGTCACGGGATACATGGAGTGGTACCTGTACGTGTTTACTATCATTGCTGCGTGCGAGATCGTGGCAATAGTCTACCGGAGACTTCGAGGGTGATAGACAGCGCCGCATGGATGCTGATTAGAGTCTGCGGACTCGTACAGGGGAAACTGGCTAGTCTCCTGATGCCATACGCTCACGATCTACAAAGTAAGGTGAAGGTTATACAGTGGACTGAGTCTGGGCTATACCTTTGGAACTCCACACCAGAGTCTGTGCCGGAGGCCGTGTATCGGAAGTTGATAGTCCAAGGGCAAATCTTGTTGGTGATTGTAGTCTACGACCTGCTGCGATTCGCACTAGACTTGGTCATTGAATCGGGAGGGTAACTACGAACTATGGAGTTCAAGGGCGAACGGGCCACCCTATACGACAACCTCGAATGGGCAAGAGAGCCGAAGTTCATTGACTACGTCATCGGCATGGGCCGCTTCCAGAAGGGCGACAGGGTACTGGACGTTGGTACCGGGACCGGCATCATGGCCAACGCTATCTGCCCTCTGGTGTCCGAGGTCGTCGGTCTGGATATCTCCCACGAAATGCTGAGTCTCAACCACGTCAACGGCAACTTCAACATCGTGGAAGGGGACATTCGGAAGTCTGGACTACCGAGCGAGTCCTTTCACAAGGTTGTTGCGCGACAGGTGTTCCACCACATCCTGACCGACTCGGGTCTTGCCGTGGATGAGTGCTATCGGTTACTCCGTCCTGGTGGCCTGATGATACTCGCTGAGGGTGTCCCGCCGTCGAAGGAGATCAAGCGACACTACAAGGCGGTGTTCGCCCTCAAAGAGGAACGTGTCACCTTCATGGAGGAGGACTTGGAGCAGCTGCTGCGGAAGGGGCTGTTCGCTGATGTCCAGTCCATCAGTATCTGGCAACGACAGATGAGTATTCGGAACTGGCTGGCGAATAGTGGTCTCCCGCAAGATAAGAAGGACGCGATATTCGCCCTGTACCCGGAGTATGAGACCCTGTGCAAGCGGGCCTATAACATGAGAAAGACTGAGGATGGTGATTACCTGATTGATATGAAGCAGGTGATTGTCGTTGGGAAAACGAGGAGATGAAATGACAAACGAAGAGAGAACAATGGCCCAGGACGCAGAGAATGTAGCCCAGACTGTCGGCGAAGAGGGGTGGTGCAGTTTTAACGAGATGCAGTTGTGGCATATCTTTCTCACGCTTGACCAACCGCAGCTGGTAGAGCCATTGAAGACTGCCCAGCAGAACTTAGCTAATCAAGCCAAAGCCTACGGGAACCACCGCTACGGATGGGACGAGAAATAGGGCGCGTGCAGGGAGCGCATGGATGTAAAATGGATGTAAGAAAGTGTCCGCAATGTGAGAGGCACTCGGTTTCGTTCAACTATCACCGGGGCATTTGGAACTGTGTGTGGCGCGACTGTAGTTACGTTGCCGACTGGAAGACTCCGCCGAAGCCTGTGAAGAAGCGATAATGAAAGTTGAGAACAGGGACAGCCGTATCCTCAAGCTGGTCGCTGGCAAGGAAGTCCTGGACATCGGCTGCACTTGGGTAGACGACGACGGGATGTGGGTTCACGGGGATATGCTCAAGGTCGCCAAGGACGTCACCGGCATAGACATTACCGACGTGGCGAAGTTTCAGGACCAAGGATACAACATAATCCACCAAAGCGCCGACGAGCCATTCGCCCTGCGGCGGAGGTTCGATGTCATCGTTGCCGCCGAGGTGCTGGATCACACCGCCAACCTCGGGATATTCATGCAGAATGTGAAGCGACACCTACGGCCGGACGGGATATTCGTGGTGGTGATGCACAACCCCCAAGCGTTCGAGTTCTTCCTGGAGCAGTTGCTGTTCAGGGGTTCGCTGCGGATCTACGAGCATACCCACTGGCAGAATGAGACGACGATGCGGAATCTGCTGGAGCGGTACGGGCTGCGGTTGATTCGCCGGGAGTTCTACCACTACGGCGCCTTCTCGCGGATCGGGAAGGTGTACGACCTGCTGACGTGGTGGATGCCGAGTATGTTTTCTCGGTGCGTGCTGTACGTGGCTGGTCACAAGGGCAAGGAGGCCGTGAAGTGAAGAAACAGGCTGTACACGTAGCTGGAGACAAGTACATGAATGCTGGCGCCGCCGCGCAGATCGTAGAGGCCATCGAGGAGTTGAAGGCCATCGGTCTGAGTGACGTTACCGACAGGGACAGACCCTACGCCGGACAGCCTTGGACAAGTGACGGCGACAGGGGCCGGACTCTCGTTGAGGGTGTGACCATGCGGGATGTGCGCGATTGCTTCATCCTGGCGCTGTTCTCGTCACAGCCGTACGGGAAACCCCGGCCAGAGACGGTTGACGATCTCGACTTGAAGGAATTGTCGCTTGAGGCAGTATCACAGAACCTTGCTTGCTGGCTGGAGCGATACATGGGCATATTCCCCAATCTACCCGGCAGTCTGAGGGGAACCAATGCAGAGTAGCGCCGGCAATGCCAGGTTCTTCCAGGACAACGTGGACTTCTACTCGGAGGAGTACCGGGATTACACCCTCAAGCCGTGGGAGCGGCTGATCGTGGAGCACTTGGAAGATCGTGAGCCCGGAAAGGACGTGCTGGACGTGGCCTGCGGTGGCGGGCGCATCACGGTTCCCTTGCTACGTCGTGGCTTCAACGTCGTCGGTACCGACTTCATACCGGAGTTCGAGGACAAGATACGCCAGCACGAGGATGAGTTCCAGGGTGAGTTCAGGTTCGTCGCCTGCGATATGTTGAAGCTGCCCTTCCCGGATGCGTCGTTTGATGCTGTCACCTGTATCAACGCCGTTGTGTACCTCAGTGGGGAATACGAACTGTACCGGTCATTCCACGAGATGCGGCGCGTACTGCGTCCTGGTGGGCAACTGTTCGTGACAACCTGGAATCTGTTTCACCCGCTGTGGGGAACGTCCGTGGTACTGAACTACCTGCTGCGGCGAGGCGGTAGGTTCGGGCAGACATCGCCCTTCTGGACGACCGACAAGCGAATCAATAACAGCCGGACGCGAATGTTCGTGGCTACCCAGTCACTGTTGCGGGAAGTCTGCGCTGGGTTCCGGGGCGACATGGACGTGTCGGTGAGTACCGGTAGCCGGTTCTCTGGGAACAAGGGTCTGCTGTCGCCGTTCCACCCGATACTGGTGGTGTCTGGCCGAAAGTCTGCTTGACAGATGCCCTAAGGTATGGTAGGGTAGGGTATGGCTATGGACTGTCCAGAGTGTGGATCGGCGAAGATAACCAAAGACGGCTACGCCCGGTCTTGGATAAACAGGAAACTTGAACGGGTGCAGAAGTATCGCTGTGGTGACTGTGGTCGTAGCTTCCGGGAGACGGTGACACAACCCGCCAAGGCAGGCGAATGACTACGACAGCAGCAAGGCAGGAAAACGAGACAAGGATTGCCTCAATTCGAGTAAAGACCAACGCTCGCTATACCTGCCAAGAGTGCGGCTCCACCGAGAAGATACAGGCGCACCACGAAACACCGAAAGACGACAGTACGCTCGTTGTCCTGTGCGCTGATTGCCACAGCAAGAGACACCCCCGTATCCCGTCGCAATTATTCCACACAAAGAGCAGTCAACCCTACTGGGAGAACAAGTCGGCATCAAGCCTCGCGCGGGATATCGGGGTACACCCTAGAACCGTGTGGAGAGCAGCGAAGCGGTTATCTATACCTGATGGAGTCCTGACCAAAGAGGCCGAGAGAGCAATACGGGACAGTTTGCGGTCCGGTAGCCCGAGGTCATGTGAGTGTCTTCAGTGTAGTCGCAGAGACGGGCAGAACCTCGCCGAGGCGGGAGCAGGCATCCAGGTGAAGATTGCCGGCTACAGATGCGACAGATGTACCCACGAATGGACTCCTCGGGATAAGACCAGGAAGCCCAGTGTCTGCCCCTCGTGTAAGTCAACTTGCTGGGACAAGCCGCGAAAGGCGAGTGGTCAGGATGAATAGTCGCCAAGGACGCAATCTCGGCGGGTGGAGTTGCAACAAGTGTGCGGCCCTGTTCGATAATGCCAGCAGGGGGTCCGGTAGACGGATATCTGGAATACCATCGAGAGGCTACACTTCTGACATCGCCGCTGTTGACCCTGAGTACAGGGACGCCCTAGAGGGCGGGCACAGTGGGTCTCCCGCAGGGGGTTCGTGCCCTATGTGCGGAAGCAGCGACCTCCGCTATAGTGCTGTCGCCGCCTACCAGGGCCGTCGTCCACGCAAAGTGACCGTGTCGTGGGCCAACGTGTTCGGAATGCTGGGTGTGCTGTGCATTATCGGGGTACTGGGGTTCATAGGATGGTGGCTAATGCTATGATAGAGTGCTTGGGGTGCGGGAAGAAACTAACAACCACGGAGCAGATCAGTGCGCACAGTTGCGGCCAGCGACACACTGAACGGCTTCCCTGCGAACCCTCACCAGGTATTGCGGTCACCGCGTGTACCATCTGCGGCAAGAACACAGTGGTGCGGGGATTCTGCCAGAACCCTCTTTGCCCCTCATCCACTTTCGGAGTAGCATGAATAGCAAAGAGTTCATCCACGACTACTTCAGGGAACGGTCAATCGCCTTCCCGGCTTTCTACACGAGCCGCCCACTCCTCCCGATAGAGCAGTTCATCGTGGACCAGATACCTGCTGAAAGTAATGTCCTTGACCTGTGCTGCGGCGGTGGTGAGATGTCACTGGCAATCGCCAAGCAGGGCGCTACCGTCACCGGGGTGGACAACGTAGTCGAGATGTGCTACCTGTATACAGAGAAAGTCTTACCTGTTTGGTGGGTTCAATAGTGGCCCACCCCCTGGTACGGGTGGGGTCTGGGAAACTGAGGCGACCCATCTTGACATATGGAAGCACGATCCTGTTGCAGGGACTGTGACTAAGTTGGATGCGACGCTCTCTGGAGCATTCGCCTTCCAGGCTAGTGTTTATGTCGAGGAAGAGGACGCAATTTACTTGTTTGGCGGTATTGACAAGAACGGAACTAGCAGGACAGAGATATACAAGTTCGTTTCTGCGACTGAGGAAGTGATTTTGCTTGCTGCCGTGGCCCCTGATAGTTACACCAAAGGGATGGGTGCTTATTACGATCCTGACTTGGGCATTATTGTGCTCGCTGGCGGAAGAGATGGTGGTCCTTTCACGGGCTATACGTCGAGGCTATGGATCTTCGACCTGGTTGACTATTCAGTTAGACTCCTGGATTGTACTCTCCCCGGATTCGTTGACGATTTTGGTGGTGGGTATGACCCAGTAAACGGTAAAGGGTATTTCATGCGGGTAACACCACAAGGATATGCAGGGTACTCCGAACATGAGCCGTACTCGTTTGGTGACAGTCAGAGGTATATCTACGAGATATCGCATGATTAGTCAGGTAAGTAAGACAGCGAAATATCCAGGCTACATCCTATCCGCAATCATCCTGACCCTGGCGATACTCGGTGCCCGCTTGGAGAGCAACGTCCTGCTCTACATTATGCTGGCAACGATAATCGTGTCGCTGTTGCTGGTCGTGTTCGACAAGATCCCCGAGAAGCAGTACCCCTTCCTCATCTTCTTCATGGGGTTGGGACTCATCTACCAGTTGACCCTGATGTCCAACTACCTGGTGGGGACGGACATCCATTATGAGTACTACTTCGCCGTCCAGACCTACAACAGCGGTGGGTGGGACAGCACCATCCCGCACAGCTATAATTCCGCCACGGCGATTTCGGTGTTCCTGCCAGCTATGGCCAAGTTGCTGGGTATCCCGCTGGTGTGGGCTTTCAAGGTAATCCCTCCCCTGTTCCTGGCAGGGATACCGGTCGTCACGTACTACATCTTCAGACGGGAGTTCGATCCGAAGACGGCCTTCCTGTCGGTGTTCTTCTTCATCTCCATACCGACCATGTTCCTGGAGCTGTCGGGGCTGGCGAAACAGGCAATCGGAGAACTGTTCCTGGTGATGTGCCTCGGGCTGGTGGCCTACAGGGTGTTCGACCGGAGATGGGCGCGGTACGTCCTGATCGGGCTGCTGGCGGTACTCACCGCTGTGTCGCACTACTCTATGGGCGGGACGCTGTTTGCCTACCTGCTCGGCGCTGTGGTGCTGTTCCCCATCGGGAAGTACGTCTTCAAGATGGATTCGGGAATCAACCTGAAATGGCTGACGCTCACCGTGGTGGTGTTCGCCGTAATCGGGGCTGGATTCTACAGCTGGGCTGCCCAAGGTTCACCTCTCAAGGACATCACAGCCAGTGCCGGGATAACCAGTGGGATAATCGTACGACCGACTGACGTACTTGATGACGACACCTTGATGGGTATGCCCAATACCCCGGAGTCGTCTCAGTACGAGCACTGGGTGTACCCCGAACCGGCTGTAGCTGTCGCCCTCGGTGCTGACTTCGCGCAGGTCGGACCAGTGTCCAAGGTATTCAGGGTATTCCAGTACACGACACAGGCGCTGATTGTCATTGGGGGGATCGCGATACTGGTGCGCTATAAGCAACGCAGTCTGGGGTACTTGGTGTTCCTCTGCTTGAGCGGGGTGTTGCTTGGAATGGTGGTATTCTATCCAGGGTTCTCGCCACTGTTCAATGCAACCCGTTTCTACAACCTGATACTGCTGTTCATGGCGCCGGCCGCGATAATCGGAGGGAAGCTGGTGTTCCGGAACTACAAGGCGCTGACCATCGTCCTCCTGGTACCGTATTTCCTGTTCACCACCGGGGTCGTGTTCGAGGCGACGCAGGAGACGGACCTGACCAGTATCACCATTCCCTATTCCCACGCCCTGAGCGCCAACAGGATCGACACCACGGGGCTGTTCACGGATGATGACATGGAAGTACGGGACTGGGTGAAAGCCAACGGTGCATTCCCGGTGTACGGCGACCTGTGGGGGTCGGCAGTGCTGTTCGAGGTGCAGTCCAACTTGGGGACCGAGGCGAATACGCTGTTGCCTGACGTGGATTGGTACGTCAACTCATTTGTGTACCGCGAGGGAGACAGTGCCCCAAAGCCGGTCCCCGACGACAGCTATATCTATCTCCGTGAGAGGAATGTTGATCGGGAGGAGATAACCTATCAGGCTGGCGTGGGACTACGACGGACGCGGAGTTACGACGATGCGGGGTTCAGGGATGTGCTGGCTGGTAGGGCGATTCTGTACCAGGCGGGGAGTGCGGTGGTGTATGGACCGAAGGAGGCAAAGACCAATGAGCGTGAGTGACAGATTGTTGACGGCTACGGAACTGATGCTCATTCGATCGGAGATACCTGGTACAAAGAACGTCATCCAGTTCGCCAAACAGGTATCGGACCTGACGGCGACTGCCCAAGATGCCAAGAGCATCAAGGTAGACCGACAGGCGATGAATAAGGCGCTGCTGGAGATACGTCTTTGTATGACCACGGATGAAGTAGCGGCGGTGTTGAACAAGTGGGGAGACCTACTCGGCGTCGGCAAAGCACCGTGGGAGGGTGAGAACTAGATGACGCTACGTGACCTCATCCAGAAGGTAGTCCCTATCCGGTTCCGGCAGAGTGTCGGGCTGTGGACGATCCAGCAGGCCAGTAGGTCCAAGTGGCTGCTGTACCCGTACCTGTTTCTGCTCTGTGGGGACTACCCGCGGAATATGGAGTTGCTGTCAGGAAATAGGTGTGGAGTTGCCTACGGATGGCAGTTCGTTATCGCCCCACGGGACGGCGCGTTGACCTTCATGGAGGTGTTCCAGGAAGAGGTCTACGAGAAACTCTACCGTCCGCAGGAGGGGGACACCGTGATTGATGTCGGCGCCTACGTCGGTATGTTCTCCGTCAAGGCGTCCTACTCGGTTGGTAGTACTGGGAAAGTGTTCGCCGTTGAACCATCCCAAGACAATTACCAGTACCTACGACGGAACACAGAGCGCCTACCTAATGTCACCCTAGTCCCTGTGGCTCTCGGTGCGTGTACGTGCTATGGACAGCTGACCTCCGCCGACGCCAGCCCGTGCCACCAGTTGACGGATCGGGAAGACAAGGACACCGAGGAAGTCCGCATCGAGACGATGGACGATATGGTCGCTCGGCTCGAGATAGACAAGGTGGACTTCATCAAGATCGACGCCGAAGGGTCGGAGTTGAAGGTCTTGCAGGGCGCCACCATTACCCTACGTGACAACCGACTTCATGTTGTTGTCGCTGCGTACCACGATCTGGATACCGGGGAACCGGAGCTGCCGCAGGTGTGTGAGTTGCTGGAGGATGCTGGGTTCAAGGTGCAGGTGATCAAGGGTTACGTGTACGCTGACAACTGCACGGTAGGGGGATAAGATGAGTAAAGTAAAGAAATTAGTTCTAGTCTTGCTTATTGCTGTTTCCCTGCTGATTACAGGATGTGAGTCTACAGAGAGTGAACACAATATTATTTATCCAGGACAGAGTGCTGTATACGATGGGTGGTTTATTAGTTTGGATGGGGGGAACTGGGATGATGGAGACCTTACCATTAAGGTAACAATCACCAACAGTACAAATACTAGGAGATATTTTTCCACAACATTGACACGTGGGTATAGTTTAATTGCCATTGACAGCACCAATAAGAAAGTATACCCAAATGACGAGAGATTTTCGTTCGGGGAAGATTTACTTTTTTATCGTAATAGGGAATTTTACCCAAAAGAGTCTGTGTCTGGAGAATTAACATACGAATTAAGTGAGTATTCCGGAGACACTTCTATTTATATATTGCTACAGTATGTCGGAGGAAAAGAGATATTTGATGTTGGATCACCGAGATAGAAAACTGCCTAAGACGGCATGAGGAGAAATACCGATGGGTAACGGAAAACTATTCGGTCAGCGCCGTATCCGATTCCTCGGAGAGGTCGTGGATACCATCTTCACGTCCATGCCGGTGTTCAGTGCCTACAGTATCATCTCCACCACCATCATCCTGTACGAACTGACCAAGGAGTACATACAGAATATGCTCCCCTGGATGAACGTGGGGTACTTCATACTGCTCCTTGGCATTCTGTTTATCCCGGTCATGCTGGTGGTCTACAAGTACATTATCCCGAGCGTCTGGCAGTTCCGCAGTACTCAGATGGGGCACCTGGAAGGCAAGATTGATGCTCTGTCCGCTCAGATTGACGCTCTCCAGTCACAGACCAGTGGGGTACACCGCGTCGCACCGTCTCGGCAAAAGCCGCAGGCGAAGCGCACTGTTAAGAATCCACCGAGGCCACGGCCGACACCGAGAACAGGAGGTGGAAACTGATGCGTAAGCTGTTGAAGTTCGCCACTATGCTGTTGCTGGTCGCGACGATTATCGGTTGTGTCGCACCTATCAAGGATGTCGTGGATGGGCAAGACAACTCAGCACTGTTTGATTTCATCCTGATTGAGTCACCGCTAACGGGGCGGTGCTATGAGGTAGTAGAACGGTTTGCGGGGGCTGCCGGTCTCATGGGGATGGCCGAGATACCATGTGAGAGCGTAGTTGAGGAAGGGGATTGACGAAGTATGAACCCGCAGGAGCATAAGGTAGATATGAACTGGCTCAGACGACATCCGAATATCATGCTAACGGTGTTTCACCTGATTGTGGGGACAGCCGTCAATGTCATTCTTGCCAGGGTGGTGATGACCGAATCCGCTTATTATACGATAGGTATAGGGTCAGTAATAACCTCTCTGGCCATAACAGCGTGGTTTCTCAGGGTAAAGGGACGTTCAATGGGGCTTCTGTTCCTCGCAGTACTCAGCTGGGTGGGATTTGCTGTTCTTCTCTACCTTGAGAACAAGAACGAAACCAAAGGACGAACTGGCTGACGGATGAAGATAGCAGTAGTCAATGACACGGTCCACCCGTTCTTTCCAGGCGGGGCGCAGAAGCGGGTGTACGAGATATCGCGCAGGCTAGTCCGGCGTGGCCACGAGGTTCACTGGTACTGCATGGACTACGGCGTCCGGGAACTGGAGGGGATTCAGATGCACCCGGTATCCCCGGCGTACGACCTGTACACCACGGAGGGGAAGCGTCGTATCCGGCAGGCGCTGGCGTTTGCCCTGCGATTGAACATCAGGGAGAAGGTAGACATCATCGACTGCATGAACTTCCCCTACCTGCACTGCCTTCCCGCACTGGTATCAGCTCGCCGGCAGGGTGTTCCCTTGGTGATTACGTGGTTCGAGTTCTGGGGTGATTACTGGTACGACTACATGGGGAGACGTGGGTGGATAGGGAAGCAGATCGAGAGGATGGTCACCCGCCTGCCGCAACTGATTATCGCTGACTCAGAGAAGGTTCAGAACCAGTTGCACGACGCCCATGTTGACTACCGGAAGGTCAAGGTCATCCCAGACGGGGTGGACAACGCCCTGATTGCCGGTATTGAGCCGTCCGAGGACAAGTACGACGTGGTCTACGTCGGCAGGATGCTTGCTCACAAGAATGTGGAAGTGCTGATTCACGCCCTGGCGGGCTTAGACGGTGTGACGGCCGCGATAATCGGGCAGGGGGAGAGTCTGGTGAGGTGTGTGCGGCTGTCGGAGGAACTGGGGATTGACGACAGGGTCAAGTTCCTCGGTCACGTTGCGTCGGACGAGGAGGTCTACGCCACCATCAAGTCGTCAAAGGTGCTGGTGCTGCCGTCTACTCAGGAGGGGCATCCGTTGGTGATACCGGAGGCGTATGCGTGCGGTGTGCCGGTGATTGCCATTGAGGGTGTGTGCGACGAGTTCGTAGCGCATGGGGTAACGGGGTACCTGACCCCGTTGGATGTGCTCCCTTTGCGGGACAAGATAGGACGTGCCCTAGAGCAGTTTCCGGGGTTCGGGGAGTACTGCACTGCGGAAGCGGTGAGGTACGACTGG
>SDBS01003021.1_pt1 | contig 16554 bp, 26 predicted proteins | sample 2277091 | NCBI WGS metagenome assembly SDBS01 (sample SAMN10404972, study PRJNA504765) | marine sediment metagenome | isolation source: marine sediment core GS10_PC15, 163 cmbsf | place: Arctic Ocean: Southern Knipovich Ridge | collected 2010 | reverse complement strand
GGTGGGAGGGAAGGAGGAAATGAAAGCACTTGACCTATACGCTGGTGGAGGCGGGGCGTCTATGGGAATGATGCGCGCAGGGGCGTTTGTTGTTGGCATAGACATCGCAGCTCAGCTTGAGCATCCGGGGTATGGAAACTTTCTGGACTTCATCCAGGCTGACGTTCTCAAGCTCCCTGTTGAGTTCCTTCGCAAGTTTGATTTCATCTGGGCTTCTCCGCCATGCCAGGCGTACTCATACGCTGCGGCAAGATGGCGAAATACTGGCAGGGAATGGCCCGACTTGATAGCAGCTACCAGGAATCTGCTCGAGGCCGCGGGAGTTCCGTACTGTATCGAGAATACGGCGGGAGCGCCAATCAGAAAAGACCTGACGCTCTGCGGCGAGATGTTTGGGCTGAAGGTGATCCGCCACAGATATTTCGAGATAGAGGGCTTCTTAGTTCCTCAGCCAGAGCATATTAAGCACAGGGGCATGGTCAAGGACGGGTATTACGTGACTGTGGCGGGGAATGGCGGTGATTATGCTGGGCATAACTTTTGCAAGTTGAACGACCTTCCTGGAAAGAATCAATTGGAGACGTGGCAATACGCGATGGGGATAGATTGGATGTGGAATAAAAAGACGCTGCGGGAGGCTGTACCTCCTGCGTACTCGGAATATATACTGAAGGAGTTGATGAGGTGAAGCATGAAGATTGAGTTTGAATTTCCGTATGACGTTCGTTTATCGAAGAACGTATGGCACGTCTATACAGGGGCGTCAGGCAACAAATGGGACGCTTTCGCGGATGAGCCTACAGGGAAGGGCAGGGCAGTCATTAACGCCCCTATAGCGACTAAGCTCATGGGTGACGTGCAGCTTATGGCGCGCGGTCAGATGAATAAACATGAACTGATATTCAAGCCTATCAAGACCTGGGTGCATATTATTGTATTCAAACCGGATATGAGATTAGATCCGTGTAACGTTATTGGTATGATAGTGGATGGGATTAAGAAAGGGATCGGAGTGGACGACAACTTGTATTCTGGCTCCTGGGACTGGGAGCTGGTGACTGACGGAAGCGAGAGAATTGAGATAATCGTAGAGCAGGAGGAGGGGTGATAGCATAGTGAGTGAGCTGCTACACAGGATAGTCAAAACAAACGTTAAAATCAAAGAATTACGGATAAAGGCTATTCGCGAATGCACTTGGCGAGAAGGCGAGGAATCCCTGGAAGAGATAATCAAGATAGCCGAACTGGACGGAGAGCGGAGGGCATATCAGACGATGAATAATCTGATGTCTGGGCGGGAAGCGGAAGATGATGGCGAAGAAGTACGAGGGGGCGATAGAGATGACAACGGGGCTGACGCAGAAGCAACTAGCTAAAAATGAGCTACTTACAAAGGTCTTTGTATGTGAGGAATGTGGGGAGAGGGCGACATTAGTGAGGGTCGCATGGTGGAAATGCTATTCTTGTAATGCGGAATATACTTTAGACGGGCGGCAATTTAATCCGAACAACAAGCTGTATGAAAGGCCAGGCGATGCCGAATGACCAGCCAAAAACTAGAAGAGAGTTGCTCAAATTGCGGATGGCTAGAATGGCTAAACCCTATTATGTTTGCCCCGGGCGCTCGCTGTACGCATATATTGATGAAGGATAAAAGGTGCGATAACCTGAGAATGTGTGAGTGCCTATTCTGGAAGCCTGTGAGTGCCACAGTGATTGACCTATATCTAGGCGGTGGCGAATGAACGACCGCACACTTAAAGAGAATTGCGGAAACTGCGCTAATCTCACATGGGGTAGCCGAGACGAAAAGTGGGATACGGGTGGGGAGTACCGGGAAATTCATCCTATTCATACCAAGTGTTCCCTGGGACTTAGGGGCGGTTTTGTAGATAGAGCAAAGCTTTTTATGTCGGAGTGTTTGTTCTGGACAGGCGGTGCCGTATGACCAGCCAGGCCATTCAAGACAAAACACCAAAAGAGAGCAGTTCGTATGAATTGCGTCGGCTGTGTTATGCGTATATCGACAGAGTTTTGGATGGGTACTGGGGGAACCAGGCTAGAGCGGAATGCCACATGGAATTTATCAAGCTATTCTCTCAAGAAGATTGGATGTTGTTATCAAACGAGTTGCTTGACATTTTGCATAACTTAGATAGGGAAGTCGGATTGAGTTTCGATGGGGCAAATGGCCAAGATGTTCCGCCAGCACATCGCAAGAGATATGCGCGGCTACTATTCCAGAGGCTAAAGCCGTTGACGAAAGGGGGTGATGAGAGGAGGACGTATCATTGCTATTCTAAATGGACTTTTGATGACGCGGCGACTGACGTCGAGATAGACCAGGTGATCCATGGCTTGGAAGCTAACAAAGAATATAATCGCGGAGAATGTTATACGCCTGACGCGTACATTCGTATGTGCGATTTGGATGGCTGTATTTCCTACATTGGCAAGGTGTTGGATGCTCAAGCGCGGGGCGAAGTCATTGACGTGGAGGAGGAGCTTAAGTCGTCTGCAGAGTCGGGGAAGATCATAGTGCGGCGCGTATTGGAGAAGATGAACTCCACTTCTGATTGACGAGAGATGGTGATAGAGATGAAGAATGAAGCGAGCAAAGAACAGATAGATGCCATTGAAAAGGCAATCTCTTATGTTTGCCACCTGTACGGGCAGATGGGGCCAGAAGAGCAGGAGCAAATGGATTGCGCGGTGAATAGCATTCTAATAATATTTGAGTTTGAACGGAATGCCGAATGAGTGTTGATTTCGTTGACTGCGGGAGGGGGTGATAGGGATGAGAAGCCAAAGGGAATTAGAAGAAAAACTGGCGGCGTTAGAATATAGCGGATTGGTAGGAAGGGTGTTTAGAAATGGCTCTGAAATCAGATCGTGGGAGCAACGGAATTTCGCTAACCGGACGTTCTGGGATATGGATATGGCGGACTACAGGAAAGGCATTGTGTTGCTCATGAAAATAAGGGAACAGCAGATACTTGCCGAATGACCGTTGATTTCGTTGACTTGCGAGAGGGGGTGATGGAGTGAATAGAAAAATTACTTTCAGCTACACACACGAAGACGGTACGCGCTACACTGCCAATGAAACCTTAGCCGCAATAGGGGCTAAAAATTCTGCTGGAATGTGGATGACCAAAGAAGATAAATGCCAAGCGAGAGAATTCGTAGGTTCAGAAGAGGAAGCAGCCCTGTTGCTTGATGAATTGGAATCAAAAGCCGACAGCAGTTATTGGTTCTGGTATAGTATGCAATAGCCTTGATGTTACTGCGAGAGGGGGTAATGAGAGATGATTAGAGTTTATGGGCATAGCGATGATTGTATCGAGGTTGAGGGTGATATTCGAGATGAATTCAGCTACAATTACAGCGAGGATGAGCCTACGGCAAAGTTCTTGGCGTTCTCTGACGGAACGGCGCTGAAGATTACCTACGGACTTGATGACGCTTGTTGGCGAATAGGCGTCTATGCCACCGGGTCGGCCGTGAAGCATACTCCGGCGACAGGAGGCAACTATACTGACGTGGTGGAGATAGGTGCGGACATAAAATGGGTAGTGGTAGGCGAAGAGTTCCAGATGGTAGTCTGATTTCTCTTGCAATTCCTGATATGTGTGTTATACTATAATTGACTACGAAAATTAGGGATGCCAATCCCAAACAACTCGCCGGGCTTGATCACCTGGGGAGTAGCGCCTGACCTGAGTCATGAGTCGCGTAACCAAATGACGCGGCTCATGACTCACGTCTTACATTTGGAGGCAACAATATCATGCCAAAGATATTACTCATTGATATTGATAGCAAAATCCCCAACTTAGCACTTTACAAAATAAGTACATACCATAAAGAGCGTGGCGACACAGTAGCGTGGGGCGAACAGCGTGACCTTATCCAGGAGGCTGGTGCGGATAAGATATACGTGTCGTGCGTGTTTACTGAGAATAAAGCTAAGGCTGAAGAATGGGAGGGGCTTGCCAGTATAGGTGGGAGTGGATATCGGCTTGATACTGAACTTCCCTGGGTAATAGAGAACACAAGGCCACATATCAATCTGGGCTATACAACGCGTGGGTGTATCCGCTCATGCTCATTCTGTATTGTGCCGGAAAAGGAGGGCGGGATCCGGGTGGTAGGCGATCTGCTTGACCTCTGGGATGGCGGGAAGGAGCGCAAAGTCACTCTTTTGGACAACAACATTCTCGCAGTATCCGCTCACTTTACGATGATATGCCAACAGGCGCGCGATAACAAGTTACTAGTAGACTTCAACCAGGGGCTTGACCATAGATTGCTGACTGCCGACGTGATGGCAGAAATGGTGTCTATCAGGCACAGAGAGTACCGGTTCTCCTACGATAGGCATTTCTATGAAGGGACGGTTAGAAGGGCGTTAAAGCTATTGAAAAAGGCAGGCTTGCGCGGCTTCTGGTATGTGCTTGTGGGGTATGATACGGGCTATGAAGAAGACATATTTCGCTTGGAGTTGCTACGTGAATGGGGCCAGACCGTATTTGTTCAACGATATACCAAGACCAGAGGGAATATGTTGCTGTCACGTTGGGCTAATCAACATGCCGTCTTTAAGGGAATGACATTTAGCGAGTTTCTTGAGATCCCCCGCAAGTTCGAGTACATGGTGAAATACAAGGACGCAGTAGGGTTGTATCTGACAGGCGGTGCGCTTTGAGGCACCCGAAGATAAACGGTGGCTTCATTCTTATTCCCAGGGATACAATCATGTGCAACCAGTACAAGGGGCTGAAATTGCCCACTAAGGCAGTCTATACGGCCATATTGACTGAGTTTATAAGAGACAAGGGTAAGAACCCTAACAATAGGGTGAAAATATCCCACACTCAAATTGAGGATCGCTCAGGCGTTGGTCATGGATCTGCGGTGAGGGGTGTAAAGGAGCTAAAGGAGAAGGGTTTTATGAAAGTGCTTGTACCGGGCGGTCTTGAGGGAAACCCTACAGTGTTCCAGCTTAACGGACGATTCACTCATTCAGGCAACACGGAGTCATCATGGTAGTTGATATGGATATTAGTAATATTAGTATGACCACGCTGGTCACTATGATGACCACGCTGGTCACGGCACAGTGTCCACGCTGGTCATTGGAGTTGTGTATTTGTGTAGGGTAGATGACCACGCTGGTCACTGAACTATGACCACGCTGGTCACTACGATCGATTTTAAGGAGGCAGAAAATGGCTAGAAGAATGATGTATATTGATGATGAAGGTAAAGGTACGGAGGTTTCGAGTGAGCGAGAGATGGTCGAGGCTATCAAGCGTGACGCTGGCGATAGTCGTAACTTTGAGATTCAGGTTTCCCGGAAACTTATCGGACGTTTCAGATCGTGGCTGGTGGATCAGGAATGCTTGTGCGAATCAGATGATGACCAATTGTGCGGTCGGTGTCTTATGCTTGATGACATAGATACCGAGATGAAGACAATAGGAGAGCGTAAGAATGGATGTAAGACTGGCTGACCTCTGCGTGATGTGTAATATCTATTATGAAGGAGAACTGCAACAGGTTCAGGATGCGGCTGACGAGCATGGTTTGGATATAGCGTTGTCTGCTATGAAGCGTCTGAGTATTATATCCAGAGACCCTCATAAGTATCCTGTTGAGCAGTTTCAGGATGTGTTGGCGGAGAAGCTAGGCGCGGCTGTGTCGGGACTGGAGGCGTGATTATGGGTAAGCGGAATTACAACCGGGGGCACCCTGGGAAGTGGATTAACATAGGCGACTTGTATCCGTTTGAGGTCCCCGCAGCTACGAGAAGGGCTTTGCGTCAAGAGCGTGACAGGCGGGACAGCGAGGATTTGGATGCGGGTTTGTTGGCAAGGGGATTGGATTTTGAAGATTTGCTTGCTATTCTTGATCCGCGTGGGGAGGCGTGATATGAAGGAAAATATGTGGCGCAGGCCGTTGATCATAAAGCTGTTCTATTCCGGTAACTGGGAGTTAGACTACGCGAGGCGGATTATAGTCGCGCTGGTTATAGAGCTGGCGGCTCCGAAGGATAGCTTTTGGGCGCGGCTTAAGAAAGCTATGATGATCCTGGCGGAGTCAACGACCCACGACTAAAGTCGTGAGCTTGCCCTTCCAGTTTACGGGCTTGTGTCCCGGCAAAGGCTAACGGAGGTGCGTTAAGATGGTTGACGGCAGCTTCCCCGAAGGGGTTGGGCTTCCACACAAGGGTCACCAACTGGCACTAGAATAGCATCTTTTGGCGTCGAAGTCAAGAGAAATATTAAGAAGAGAGCGGCTTTCCACCCACGACTAAAGTCATGGGTTTCCAGCCGCGGATGATCATGAAAGGAGCGGGAAAGTGGCGAAAGGGGGAAAGGTGTCTTGCATATATGAATTTCAGGTTCTTTATAGTTGCCATCAATGGCAGCATAATCGTATTCAGAAGACATGGTCTGATCGAAAATGTGTGCGAACGGATAGGGTAGTTGATTACTGGGATACAGAACATGTCTTTCCTGATTGGTGTCCATTGCCTGACGCTACGGATGAGCAGGGAGGGGCGGGAAAATGGCGAAGAAAATGAAGACCAAGAATAGGATGGCTCTGCGTAGACGGATGCAGATTCAGCGGAGCGACTTTGCGGAGAGGCTCCACGTAGATGAGAGGCGTGGTTGCCGCTCTGGGGAACATGGCGGAGCGGAAAGGAGAAAACAGCGTGAAATGTCCACATGGGGGGGAATATAAGGAGCTGCGTGGCGATGGCCGGCATGGGGTTTGGTGCGCTAAATGCCACACCTGGAAGCGTTGGGAGTTTCCTCTTGCGGAGTTCACTCCGGAGATGGAGGCTAAGGTGAGAGAGATAATCAGAGATGAACTCAAGAAAGCGAGGGGCGGGAAATGAGTCTGTTAAAACCGATTAAAAATGGACTGATGTATCCGGGCTGGTGGCGCTGGAATCCCATCGGCGGCTGTCTTCATTCGTGTATCTATTGCAGTATCAAGCGTATGGAGCGGCGGGTAAACAAGAAAGACGAACCAATTAAATGCGATATGACTACGCCGGTATTTAGAAATGGCGAGAATGGCACGAAAAATTATTTGAATGACAATCTGGGATCTGGCCGCAAGATTTTTGTGTGCAGTAGCGGCGATATGTGGGGCGCATGGGTGGAGTCTGAATGGATCAAAGCCGTACTTGATCATTGCCAGAAGTATCCAGATAATGAATATATGTTTTTGACTAAAGATCCTGTTCGTTATCGGGTGTGGGGAACTGTTTTGCAGGGTTTAGATTGTATTATCGGGACGACAGTAGAAAGCGATAAGGGGATGGTGACGTCGGACGTATCAGATGTCCCTGTGTCCGGGTTAGATAGGCTCTATTGGTTAGGTGCGGTCAAACAAGGTATTAAAACAATGATTAGCCTTGAGCCTGTTCTAAAGTTTAGTCATAGATTTGCGACCAACATTAAAGAGGCTTCGCCCGACATCATCTATATCGGCGTTGACAGCGGCAACAACGGGCTTCCTGAGCCGACTGCTGACGAACTGGCGGGACTGATAAATGACTTGCGTGAGTTCACTGATGTAAGACTCAAGAAAGGAATTGAGCGCATATTGGGAGAATCAAAATGAAAGACCAGAAATTCTACAAGCTGCTCCTGGACGGCAGCAAGCCGCCGTGGGAAGAAGTCGAGGGCGAAATGGTGGACATTGGCGTCCTGGCTTTTGGTTTAGCCGAAGGCCAGCTCTGGAGCGTCTTTGATTTACGGTCAGGGCAGGCAATATACAAACAATTCCACCACGAAGACAAAGCTATCGAAATGGCGAGAGATTATATCCAACGAGTCGGTCTGGCGCAGTATCTGGACTGGCAGAAACAGGACATATTCGAGTACGGCGAGTCCCCTGCGACGGAGCGGATACTGGGGTCGATATGATTAAATTTGTGGCTAGGTTGCTGACGGCGGCGGTGGAGCGCGGCATCAGGGCGTTGTCTTTCTGGAGGAGGTGGGGGAAATGATCTGGACGGCCGAGATACTCCCGCATTTTACGCTTGGAGAGGCGCGATGTAAAGGCTGGACTGAAAAGTTCGGACAGCACGACTGCGGCTTGACTAATCTTGACCCGGACTTGACCGCCGCGCTATCTGAAGTCAGGCGGCTTTACGACAAGCCCATTCGTGTCAGGTCATGGACGCGTTGTATTGACCACAATATGGAAGTTGGCGGCAAAACCGACAGTTACCATCTGAACGGGCGGGCTGTGGATTTGAAAGCGACTGAGGGCGGCGACATGGTTCACCTGCGGGAAGTATGTAGGGTCGTGTTCCCTTTCGCTAAAAACTATTCGGGCCACATCCACTGCGACGTGAGAGGTAAGCGGCCGCGAAATTTACATTGACATCGCTGTTATGTTGTGTTAAAGTAAATATGTGGATAGACAAAAAACAATTACATTAGAGAGACTGGTCAACGAGAAAATATCCAAGCACACTGCGACTACCGCACAAACAAAAGACGGTAAGTTCGTACATCTTGAGTTAGTCATTAAGTTTCGCACAGACGAAGAGCTCAACGCCGCCATAGCGCAACTACAGAAGTAAATCTCCACTCGACCGGGAAAAGGTAGGTGGGACTTTCTAGTCCTCCCTACCTTTTTTTTTGAGGATGAAATGGCTATACCGAAGCTAACCAAGCAAGATAGGGAAGAATTTGCCGCTATAGGCGCGTACGAAGACGCTATGACTTTTTTGACTGCCTTCAAGCCCAACCCAGGCGGTCAGGTAAAAATCTGCTCAAGCGACAAGCATCAAATAATAGGCGCTGGCGGCAATAAAGGCGGTAAGACGTACACTGGCGTCATGATGGCGGCTTTAAGCTCCATCCCTGAAAAAGACATTACCGGCAAGAATACCGGCTTCTTAATCCTCCCCGGGGCCATGAAGGATGGCGGATATAAACAACGCCGGGTGCCCACCCATAAAATCCAGGCATGGATTTCCACATACTCCCAGCCAGTTCAACAAGAAACAGTTCAGCAAGTCGTTGATGACGTCTTCGGCCCGTATATCACCAATAAATACACAGAGAAGGGTTGCCATCACTGGATTGAAACAGAGATAGCCCGGATAGGCTTTAAGTGGCAGACGGCGGAACACGCCAGTTACACCGGAGCGAATCTCGACTGGGTTATGCTGGACGAGCCGCATGACCGAAAGATATATTACGAGATTGTGTCCAGGCTGGTGAAGACGAAAGGTCGAATGTGGACGATGCTAACGCCCGTTGTCGATGCCAAAGACCAGGACATCGCTCGCAAGATGCGGTATATCCTGTGGATGAAGGAGGAGCTGGTTGACGCTTTCGAGCGTGACCCCAAATCGGTTCCGCAGGTAGATGTGATTTATATCGACATCGAGGAGAATCCGCACGTTGACGCTCAGTTTGCGTTGGATATGTGGGCTTCGCTGAGTGCGCAAGAGTTATTGATTCGCAAGACAGGCAGGTTTCTTGAGTTCCTGGGCGAATCGGCTTTTGACGGCGACATGCTGGTGACTCTAGAGGCGTATCTTATAGGGCATCCAGAGGTATCGCAACCCATGTATGGCAGACTTGAGTATGACGACACCGAAAAATCCGAAGAGTGGAAGATCCGTTTTGTGCAGACGACTACTGAATTCCCCCAAGACCCCACTAATGGTTTCGTATGGAAGATATGGGAAGAGCCTATCGGCCCGCAACTAGGCATGGCTCCTGAGTACGCTATCGGCGCCGACCCCGCTGAGGGCAAAAGCGGCAAAGACTATACCTCCGCTTATGTTAAAAGGTGCGATACAGGCAGGACGGTTGCGGCATTACACGGCTATCTTGACGAAATAGGGTTAGCCAGGGAACTCTGGCTGGCTGGCTATTACTACTGCAACCGGACAGGGTTTGTAGACGACCCTGTGATGGGCAGGAAGCCCGCTAAGTTGGCGGTGGAGAGCAACAGGCAAACCACGCTATCTTTCCTCCAGGTGGGACATGAGGAGCTGGGCATTGGCAAATATGGCACAGAAAACCTCTATAGGCAGCCGGAGAAGGCGGCTCTTGACCGCGGGTTGCTTACGCCTGGGAGACAGGCTGGATGGTACACTTCTTCGGGAACCAGGCATTTTCTCGTAACGTCTGCGCGCATGACTTTACTTGCAGCCTGCGCCGCTATCGAAGCTGGCGACCTGTGCCCTATCGTGGACATGGGATGGGTCAGGGAAGCCAAGACGTTTATGCTTTCTAAGGCGGGAAAGTTTGAGGCGGCTCCCGGCTTTTATGACGACAGGATCATAGCCGACGCGATAGCGAATAAGGTTGTGGAGCAAATACAGGGCAGAACTCAACAACAATGGGCGCCCAAGCCCAAAGGCAACGTTCCCAAAGAATTGTGGTATATTGACACTGACGAGGATTCGGATTCATACGATGAGTATATATTCAATCCGGTCGCCGCGCGCGGGCGATCAAGAAAGAGTCGCGATAAAAAGACATTGTGGATATAGGAGGCAACATGAGCGCAGCGGTAAAGGACTTAGAACGATTTCAGAATATACTCGATAGCCAGAAAGGTATGACTGAACAGATAGAAGGGAAGGACGCCAGGATAGAGGAGCTGGAAGCGGAACTGGAAGCGTCAAAGCAAGACAGCAAAGACCTTGAACAGTTTCGTCATCTTGTAGGAAACATTCCGCCCCAAATCTATAAAATACAGTTGCATGACACTCCGCTTATGCGACAGTTCCTTGCGCGTGTATTGCCGCTTCATGGGGCGCGATTCGGAAAAGCGATAGCAAATATGAACGACAAGGACGCTACCGACACTAAATTTATGCGCCAGTGTTTAGATAGCGCAGTTCTCGCATGTATACGATACTGTGTCAGTAATAATTCGCGTTGGAACGACATGGTTGCTCACTATCTGAGTTAGGTGATATTATGCCCGACGACTCATGGATAACGCCAGAATATCTCGGAACGCTCAAGCAGGAGTCTGAGAGCCATTTTACCCGGAACGATTATCTCGCGAGAGCGGTAACCGGCTGGAAATGGTATAAGAAACGCGCTGGCATCATCCCCATTGACGACTTCGACGACGAGGAAGTTGATGAGCGCCACGCCACCAGTAGAGACAATATTATAAAAGAGACTGTTGACGAGGGCGTTTCTATATTCCTGAAAAACGACCCTGTTGTGCGCCTATACCCCCATTTCCCGGAAGACGCTGACCTTGTGAATGACATGGATAGAGCTTCGCTATCCGCCTGGCGCAATGAAGGTGCGCGTTCCGTCGTGAGTTCCTCGCTGAAAGAGTCTTTCATAGCGGGGTTGAGCGTCATGAAAGTCTATTGGGACGTGAACAAAAAAGCTATAGCCTTCTTCAAGCCCGCTCCCGGCGACATACTCATCGATCCATTCTCCAGCAGCGATAAACGTCTTGCCGATTGCAGATACATCATCCACAAGACGCGACAGCGTATTGACGTGGTGTTGCAGCGATACGGGACAGAAGCCGAGATAGCCCTGGGTCTGAGAAGCCCAAAGGGGCGCAAGGGCAAAAAAGCCACCTTCCCGCAGTTGCTATCCCGATTCGCGAGCATGTCGAAGGAGATATTGAACAGACAGATCCCCGCCGGTAGCGGGGGCAACTCCGACGAGATAGCCGACCCGTTCATAGATGTGTATGAATACTGGATATTCCCTGTGGTGCCCAACGACGTGGGGCTTGTGTCTGGCGACGGCAATCTGGACGACGCCGGCTATCCGTATGGCGTTGTGGCTACGATGATAGAAGACCGTATTGTAAAGATAAAGAAGAACCCGTTTGCGGGAAAGGCTAACCGACTGGTAGTCAGCGACGCCGGGATAGCCGAATCAAAAAGCGTTGACATCGGCTCGTTGCGCCATCCGTTCATTTGTTATGATGACGAGACAGAAGTTTTAAGCGATCATGGTTGGGTGAAATTCAAGGACTTAGAACAAGATTATGAAGTTGCTACAATAAACATGGAAAAACAGCAACTTGAATGGCAACTGCCAATTTCGTATATAACCCAGCATTACGAAGGAGATATGATAACATCTGTGTCTGACAAGAAAGGGGCTAATTTTTCGGTTACACCCAATCATAGGATGGTCGTATATGATCGAAAAAACAAAAAACCCACATGGAAAATGGTTGATGCGCAATATCTTTATGATAATCCACAAACAGACTATGCCGTCCCTAATGGTTGGAAAACAAACACCGACAAATCTACTATGGGTTTAGATTTGATAGAGGGCTTGGGTGTTTCTGAAATTAGTTTTGCAAAGTTTTTAGGACTATATATTGCGGAAGGATATTATCATGTTGGCATAAGGGGAGATTGTTTGCGCATTACTCAGAAAAAATTTGTTGCGGAAGTTCGCAAAGTAATTGCGCGATTAGGCGTCCAATGGTCTGAATACGTAAACAAGAGCGGCGTGACAGAGTTCTCGATCAGTCAAAAAGCTTTTGTTGAATTCATGTATAAATTGTGCGGTAAAGATTTAAGTATATCAAAGAGAATTCCAAGAGATGCGTTTCAGTGGTCAAATCTAAGCCTCAGGGCTTTGCTGGATGGTCTTATATTAGGAGATGGCACAACAGTAAAGAAAGACGATAATGGGAATGTTACAAGGTCTTTAATGTATTATACAATATCTAAAGGCTTGGCTGACGATATACAGGCTTTGGCATGTATTTTAGGCATTTCGTCTAACATCAAAATTAAAGTGTCAAAAAACAACTATACAGGTCGCGACATTACGATGTATAAAATCTGTTTTCATCAAAGCAAAGGGGCGGCATTATTATCGAGTAAGATAGAGAAAACTCCCTATAGCGGTTATGTATATTGCGTTACAGTCCCTAATGGCACGGTTGTAGTGCGTCGAAAAGGAACGCCCATCGTATCGGGCAATTGCTTATACTGGGATAGAGTTAGCGACGTGGACGGCAATAACCGCGTATATAACTGCATGGGAATGGTTGAACAAATGATACCTATGCAGTTCAATATCGACGCTATCCGCCGTCAGATATACATCAATGCAAAGACCACCGCCAATCCCGGCGGCCTAGCAGTCGCCTCCGGTTTAGATATTGACATATCAGAAATCACTCTTAACGCAGGCGAAATTATTCCGGTGAAGGATTCAGGTCGGCCTTTGGACCAGGTCATGAAGCGTTTTGAAGGCCAAACCTTGCCCAACTATATATTCGAGATGATAGCCGCAGATGGCCAGAATATCAAACAGCGAGTGGGATTTAAGTCCGGAGTGACAGGCCAGTTTCCCAGACCCGGAACGTCTCATACCCCGGCTCTGACCATAGGAGCCGTTCAGGAGCAGGAGTTCGGGCCGTTGTGGGAACACGTCAAAGAACTTGGCATGGCCCTGGAAGATATGTCTGTGTTGATGGGCGGTTTAATGCAACAGTTTTACAAGGTGGGGGATTTCCTGGACGTGTCCGAACAGGGCGAAACCCGGAAGGTGGAATGGACACAACGACATATTACGGCTAATTTCAGGCGCGAGGTGGTTGCGGCGGCGACTACATCATTCTTCGACCTGGACAAAGCCAATAGGCTCTCGCAGGTGGCCGCCGCCGCTAACGAAGCTATGTTGAGCGAGAACCCGGATTTGATTCAGTCAACCATAACGCTGTTAGTGAACATGGGTTATCCAGACGCATTCGACTGGATACAGCAACTAAGACAGAAGTTGCAGAAGCTAGAACAGCAAGAACAGGAATTGCAGGCGTTGGGTATGCTAGGGCTGACCCAGCAAGCCGCAGGAGGCGCCCAGGGCGAAGCAGGAGCGCAGTTAGCGTTGCCTGGCAGCCCAGGGGCGCAACAGCAACCAGAAGCCGCTGGAGAGTTTTCTGACGAAGAACTCGAAGGTCTGGAGGCTTTGGAACAGCTAACGGGAATTTCCGCAGAGGAAATCATGGTAGCCCTGGAGCAACAATAGGCGTGCGTCATTTGACGCGCAAGCCTAAAGGAGAACGATAATGCCAGAAGAAGAAGAAAAAGAAATCGACGTTCAGGACGAAGACAAGCCTGCTGAAAAGCCGGCGTCGGAGACTGAGCAAGTCGAAGAGGAAGATGATGGCGTGGTAGTATTGGACGTGACGAAGAAGTACCGCTCAAAACGCAACCCTGAGCAAAAAATCTCAGGCGACGAACTCTGGGCGGGCTACGGCAGGGGGAAACGGTTCGACGGTCTACAGTCTGAACATCAGAAGTTGCAGACAGAGACGGCGGATAAAGACACGCGCATTGCGGCTTTGGAAGCGCAAGTGCAGTCTTCCGTCGTGAAGGAGCAGGCTGCTCAAGCTATACAGGAACTCGGACTGCCAACAGGGCAGAAGCCTGTAGCCGACCCGGACGATGCCTGGTTGAATACAGACCCTCCGCCCCCGGCGACAAATCTTGATCCGCGCGCTACCGCAAGCCAGATTGAAGAAACAGTCAAAAAAACAACCGCAGACTTCCTCGCTAATCTCTTACCTGAGCTTAAAGAGGCGGTCATAGGAGTAGGCAAACAAGAACGAGAAGAGCAGGAATTACAAGCCCAGAGAAAGCAAACCGCCAATCAGGTTAAGGCCAATGAAATAGCTGGTTTGCGAGTAGAATATCCCGACGCCAGCGAACCGGAAATCGAAGACCTGGCGAACCACGCGATTCAATATACGGGGCATTTAGCCAGCGCAGTAGACAACTATAACGCGCAGAATGTGCTAGAGGGAAACAGCGCCCTTTTTGACGGACAGGATGTGATGAAGGCTATGGTGCAGAAGCGCACAGAGCTCTCGTTGAAGCAGACAGAGATAACCGCTCAACGCGAGCGCGACGCAGAGCTTGAAGGTTTGAATACCGGCACTCTGCCTGGCGAAGAGCCAGAAGAAGAGCGAAAGCCGGCGTACAAGAAAGGCGACGTTGAGAAGAATCGCGAATCCGGACTGGCGAGAGCGAAGAAGTTCATTTCCAGAACGGCGGCTTTGAAGAATTCGGGCATGTAATTCTCTTCTCTAAACAGAAGAAGGTGAATAGAAATGGCTTTAAACACAGCCCCAACATTTGATAGCGGCACATGGTTTACTGAGCAAGCAGCCGCAATCGACCAGGTGATGGCGCAGCTTATCGACGTACATAAGCAAGCGTCTCCCACCATGAGGGTGTTGCTAAACAACAAGAAGAATGTTGATTTAGGCCCTGACGGTAAGATTTCTCAAAACTTTATCCACGAGATGTATAATGTGTCTCGCGCGTCCCTGAACCAACGGTTCGCAGCTCCGGACATCGACCCTGCATCTCGCATGGAGTTCACGACTCAACAGTTCTATACTAGTGCGGGAACGAACGACTTCGAGATGAAGCGTTATCGCACAAACCACAGCCGTATAGACTTAATCGATGAAAAGGTTCAAGCTATGCACGCGGGCTTGACCTGGGTCATGAATTACGCGCTGTTCTCAGACTGGTCTGAGACTATCACTGATTCCGAGATCGACATCGAAAGCGAATTGAGCAACTCGCCAGTGCCGCCTAGCGTCAAGTTCGACAACCTGACGGCCCATGGAGACAGGATATACAGCATCCCTATGATCATCAGGAGCAACGAGACTGGTCATACGTTTGGGAATGTATCCAGCGCAAACTCGTTCTGGCAGCCGTCTGTAACCGTTGGCGGGACGGTAACTCGGAATAGCACGGCGTATAATGCCGCGACTAACCCGCAGACGGACATCGTGACCGACGATACTTTGACCACGAAAACCTTTGACCTGGACTCTTTGCGAGAGCACCTTAACAAGGTTTCGCGAGGCTACGGGTATGAACTATACGCGGCGTGTCCCGCCGACCTGTACGACGTGCTGGAAGACCTGCTGCTCGCTGAAAGGCGTAGAGACGCCACACGCGAGACGCAGTTAGCCGACCTGGGCATCGACGCCAGCTTCACGTACACTTCGCGGAACGTCGTCTTCTACGTCGATCCAATGATGACCGACCTGTGGCCGGGAACCATCTGGTTCTACGACCCGTCGGTTATGTTTTTGATCTTCGACAACGATTTCGACCCTACCAAGGGGACTGGGATTTACCCTTGGGAAAGGTTGCCCGGTACGAACCAAAGTGCGACCGCTATCTTTGCTGACGCCCAGCTAGTGTGTCTTGACCGGCGTGGCGTGTCTGCAATGCACGGTTACGCAGCGTAGGAGGTGAATGATATGTCAGCAGATTACGTGAACGTGTTGTTGGAGGCCAATGATAAAATTCCAGAGTTTACAATCGGAACTCTCGGTAGCAACGACGGCGGAAAGAATGTCTTTGAGTACATTAGACACAACGCAGGCGACGGCGCTGTGGCTATTGTCAAAGGGCATTTAGCCACTGGGCTTGACGCCGGTTATCCTGACGGCGAAGTCACCAACGACAACAACTCTAGCTCCATCAAGGCTCTATTGCAGAACTCCCGCGGGTTCTACCAA